>Ga0209589_1004160_pt1 | contig 25137 bp, 13 predicted proteins | sample CowpeawhiteBW_FD_187525 | JGI IMG/M metagenome (GOLD analysis project Ga0209589, IMG submission 187525) | Root nodule microbial communities of legume samples collected from California USA - Cow pea white BW (SPAdes) (version 2) | ecosystem: Host-associated > Plants > Roots > Nodule | place: USA...
ATATATATATATATATATATATATATATATATATATATATATATATATATATATATATATATATATTGAGATGATTTTGGGTCACGCCATTATGATCATCGGCCCCATGTTTGGCGTGGTGAATGTTTGAAGTGATTGTGGTTTCCATGGTCCATGATCCACACTTCAAAATAGTTGCCAACTTACAAAGGAAATTACATATTTTATTTTTACTTACCAAAAATGTGTTATATGCATTTTATTTACTGAGTATTTTTCTTTTCACTTGAAATATTAAGTGCGTCAAACCTACAGTGAAACCTCTACACCTTGTTTCTCCAATAGATTATATGATTCACTGATTGAATATGAAATGATCCCTTAAAAAAACTTCATATAATCCAGAATGTCATATACTTGAGCAATTCCAATTCAAGGAAAAAAAAATTATGCTTCAACGAATTCAGCAAACAGTATAACTAAAGAAAAAACAAAATTCTTGCTTTACACGATACTAGTTATTAGCCCGAAGATTTTTAGTGATCGTGGTTTTGTTATGTGATCCATGTCACAGATAAAGCTTAAAACTGAGGAGATGAATAATAACAATACATCAATAGCGAGAGAGAACAACAGGACCAAATGAATGTAGCAGTTTGTTGTATTTGGAAGGTAAAAGAAGTACTAACGTAACTTAAGCAGCCTACATCATGACTCTGGTGTGAAGATTCAGTAGTCAGAAAACAAGAAATGAAACAGGAGGTTCGTGATATTTATGAGGAGAAAAAACGTAGCAGAATACTGAATACACAGTCTTAAAAACCCTTGGTGGTAACCAAATGGCACGTGACATATAAACTATCTTGTTTGTTAAAACATCATAGAACTTTCTCATTGCTGGTTGCCCACAAGATCAAGGTGAATCTTATCCGTGCGGGCCAAGTATAACAATAATAATAAGATACTAACACGTATACTGAAAGCACCAAGAATAAAATTAGCAGGGTGTGATTCTGAATTAACTTGGCAGCATTAGTTATAGGATGAACCTGTATCAGGGAGAAGAAGAGTAAGATGAATTTGCGTGGTTGGACAAAGTTGCAGCCAGAGTTGCACAAACAAGAGGCTTTGGAGCAGGGATTCTAAGACAATTGAGACTACCCCCAGGGATCCCAGAACACTCTGGTTGTGGTCTCTGCATATTCCTTCCAGGGATACAGTTATCCGAGAAATCAAACCCCAGATTGAATAGCCTTGAGCATCCCTGGCTCAGCCCAGAGAAGAAATTGTGAGCAACAGTTAGATTCAGTAGGCTTCTCAAGGAGCACACCACATCAGGTAATTCCCCTGAAAGCTTGTTATTTGCCAAATTTAGAACCTCTATATCCTGCAAGCAACTCATTGTGTCAGGCAAATGGCCCATCAGAGAGTTGAAACTCACATCAAACACTTGCATCTCGGTGAAGATCCCTACACCCTGAGGAATGCAACCTGTTAACTGGTTGTTAAGGAAGAGAATCTCCTTCAGTCTTGAACCCATGAAGCCAAAGCTAAAAGGGATGCTTCCGCTCAACTTGTTGTTGGCCAAGTTGATGACGGAGGCGGGTGAGTTTCCGAGATTCTCTGGAATTTCACCCACAAAATTGTTGTTGTTGAGGAATATTGCATCGAGTTTCTTGTTGAAGAGTTCATCGGGAAGTTGCCCTGAGAAGTTGTTGTATCTGAGGTCCAAGTAGACGAGGCTTGGCATGGATAGAGTGGCGGTGGGAAAAGGTCCCGAGAGTTGGTTGTTGCTGAGGTCCAGCTCTCGGAGGGAAGTGAGGTCTCTGAAAGACTCGGGAACTGAACCAGAAATTCTGTTGGTGTTGAGATGGAAAAGAGTGATATCTGATAGCAAAGAGAGGTCTTTGACGAGAGTCCCTTGGAGATTTGCATGGTTGAGATCTATTCCGGCAACAACAGAGGACTCGGTCGATGCTGTTGTCGCAATTCCATTGTCGTCCTGGGAATTCGAGCAGAAGACACCTTTGTAGGAACACACATTGGGACCAACCCAAGTGTCCAAAATCTTCAAAGGGTCATCGGTGATGGCAGATTTCCAAGCTTGGAGGGCCGTGAAAGCATTGTTGAGGTTCGACACCGAGGATCCTGGGGTGTTACTGCCACCACTACCCCCATTGCCAATACCAATGCCAACACCTATGCCACCTCTTCCACCAACACCCACACCCACACTAATGGCCCCTTTTGCTGCATTTGAACGGAGCAGGAGGAGGAAAAGAAGAAGGAAAAAATTGAGGAACAAGGTGTTCTCCATTTGGAGCTGAAGAAACAGGATGATTGTTTGATGAAAGGCTTTTGAGGTTGTCGAAATAAAGTTGCTACATTGAAGGGGGAGGAGAGGGTGGTACACTAATAGGGTCTTCATTCACCATTCTCTTTTGGAATCACTCATAACTCACTTGAATTCTTCAATTAACTTATTTTTATTATTTTATCACACTGTCTTTTTCCCACTTCCTTCTCTAGGGTGTGAAAAGTGGTTGCTAAAATTCTTAGTAATCAGATTATAACATGGAGTATTATTGTTCCCACTTCCTTCTCCTCAAACAACTTCCAATAAAAATGAATTCAGATTAAACACTTTAGTAGTTGCAATTTTTCAATTAATTAACTAATTAAAATCGAATGTATTTGCTCAAACTTAAGACATCTGATTAAATTAGGAGAACTCATGGCTAAAAATATATCTATTATTTTAAGAAATAAATAGGGTGTAGTGTATATGTTAGGTTACTTACTAGCTTACAAATTTAATGAAAAGCTGGTAGATTGTGCAGACATAACCATCAATATAATGTTGTGGCTGCGCTTTCATTTAAGTTTTTGATGGAGATAGACATAACAGAACCTATGTTTTCTGAATTTGTATACGACCTTGATTCTTTTTTAGTGTGTGGTGTGTTCCAAACGAATAAAGAAATGAATCATGTAAGGGTAAGAAAACAAGAGCGTTACCAGGTGGAAATTTTTTGATAAACTAGTCAAAAAGATGTCATAAAAAACAAGGGCTAATCATGTATCTGACCAAATCAATATCATCATGATTATTGATTAATCTGTTTCTTTACACTTGACTTACGCCAAGACCAAAGTCCTGTTTGATTACTTGCACAAAAAAACAAATCCTTCTCTGTGACACTATGGCATAATTAATACATCACATAGGTTTGGTTATGTTAGTTCCCATCAAGAAGTCGAATCCTTCACATTTCCACCAAGAAAAAGCAGAGAAAAAAACACAGATATCTGCCCTTGTAGTTGTAGCAGCAGGTCTGGTAGAGGGAATTGAAGTTGCGATAAATGGTTGGCAGATGGTAGCTACCAGCCAACGGTCGTGAAAAGTTGTCTCTTAATTTCTAGCTCTTAACTTTTTTCCAAACATAATAATGTGTTACTCTTTAAAAACATCCTCGTCATGCAATCAAAAACTTAGAAAAGGAAAAGTCTTAAAATAATCAAGATAAGTTTACCAACGCGTGCTCTGCAAAACATCCACAACCAAATGCTACAAACAACACTAATTATTGGTGTGAATGAACTCGAACACGGTTTATTGCTAGCAACTCGGGTTGATTCAAAGTGGAGGAGTAAGGTTTTGTTGAATTATGTATTTGGCTGAAATATGTACAGTTCAACAAAAGTTAGTGGGATGCGCAGTTCAGTTCCCTTGCCTAAATAATGGGAGAACAGTCCATGAATCAATGATTAGAAAAAAAGTGATCTTGCAATACGCAATTTAAACTTCATTCTTAATGGATAATCATATGTTACATTGAAACAGTCAAAAGTCTACTTCATTCACTTTGAAAAAATTTATATACCAAACATGAGGCATGAAACACACATTATAAATATTCTTTTTTGATGATAGTTTGAAGCAGTTGATTAAACCACAGAAAGCAGCTAGTTTGGATGTGAATGGTGGTGTGAAAAGGGTGAGCATAGAAGAGCGCACACCATTTTGAAGAGTAATATGGAACAGCTAGTTTCCAAGTTCTATGGTTGAGAAAAAGGAGAAAAAGAAAGGAAATAAAAGAAGATTGAAAAAAAGAAAGATTCCTCTTCCGAATTCTCCATCCACTCCACTGCATAAAAGGAAGTTTGAGTAGTAAGTAGTTGCGTTTTCAAAACGTAGCCACCAAGCTTATATTAGTAGCAGTAGATTTTATAAACATGATGGCACCTACCAACCCAATGCATGCTCTTAAGTTAGGTATTCATCCCCTTAAACTATTCTAAACCAACCTTTAAGGAATTAAACAAATGAGAAACTCAAACTGATTTAACACAAAAAGTTACATTAAACTTGGCCAAAGCCTTCCTGGTTGTTTGGATTGAAGATCCTACATCAAATAGAGATAAGATGAGTTTATGGTATGTAAGTGGATAAAAACTTCACTCTACAAATCGATTTATAAAGTTGAGTTAGACTTAAAATTCATTTCTTAATAAATATAAGAGTGATGAGTTTGAGTTTATCCTAATCAAATTGGATATTTTTGAATTTATTATGTCAGATATTAAGTGGATTTAAACTTCATCTTACATGGTTCTTTACTTTGTGGAGTTTACATGGTTCTTTACTTTGTGGAGTCTGTGACCGGTGTAACCAAGGACAGACTTCCATGTGCTGTGGTCACCTTCAAACATATGTGATTAGACAAAAAGTGTGGTACTTTAGTTCGATGTGGTGTTTTTATCCAAATTAACTAAAGTTTCGTTTTGCTAATTTGCTCATTAAAAGATTATGGTAAAGATTAGTGATAAGTTTCTAATTTTAAGAAGAAAAAAAAAAGAGAAATTGTGTGGTTAGTGGGACCCATCTTTAATCCTTGGAAAGAATTTGTTGGGTTAGTTGGTTTGGTTGCATAAATGTTGTTTTACTTGGCCTTTACGTTTACTCCCTCCTCTGTCTCTCTCTGTCTTTATCCTATGAGAATATTGGTGCACAGCATTTGTGTATGATTGTGGGACTAGGACGTGCAGGGAAATGGTAGACAAATATCTGTAACCTTTTTCTACACCATTCAAAACAAATACTCCAATATATAAAATCTAACAACATAAAAGAAAAAAGAAAAATACCATAAATTTAATTTGTTAAGATTTTGGATTGAATCTGAATTTAACTCGTGTTTCATCTATCAATCTGTTTATCTTGCTCGTGTTCCTATTGACCATCAATTTTAAACTTTATGTTATCCTTAAAAAACGAGGAGGATAAAGAATCTATGATATGATAGTTTATAAAAGATAAATATACTATAAAAAGTTACACTGAATCTTAAAATAATAAATAAATTAAACGTTGTTACCATTAAATGTTTACAGATATTAAAGAAAAAAAATATTATTGAGTTTTTTTAATAAAAAACATTATTAAGTGTGACATCCCTTTCAAATAGATTAATCTATCAAATAAAACATCACATATTTATAACAGTAGGGAGCAAAAACTGACAGATAAATCATAGTCAAGGAAGACACTTTTACAATCATCCACGGAAGTACTTGCAAGGAAAACTAGGTATACAACCATGCCATAACCAAAACATAATCCAAAAGTTCAACAATTACACCAAATCAAGACTCCTAGAACTAGAAATAACAAAATACTATTGTCATTTAAACACTGCTCCCAAGAGCCAAAGGGGACAGGGCCCTCTACTCCGCACCATTGTTACCCTCAGGTCCACCTTCCACATGCTTCCCATCTGCTCCCACCAACAGGGTCATCATTGCAAAAGAGAAACATACAAGCACAACACGAAAATAAAAGGGTAAACTAGAGTGAAAATATGGGTTAACAGATTATAGAGCACGTACAAGGCAAAGCAAGTCATTACATTTAACAAAAGACACTCAGATCATGCAAGAACAATCAAATGCAGTTACTATGACTTGATATCTGGATCATACACTTGATATAGGATTCTAAAGGAAGTATGCGCCTGTGCTGGTTTCTAAACTCTGCAGAGTTTAGACGCAAGGGGTTATCAGCCAACCACACACAAGGTTAATCCTCTATTGTCTCAGGCCCAAACTGTCCTAAGACAAGGACCTTCTGCCACTCTCACCACATAACCCATTCTGCTCTACATGAGCGTGAATGCTTATTAGAGTTCAGGATACCCTCCTTTATCTAGACATCTCCTATATCAAGGTATACACTAAGCATGCATCTATATATACATATATATACATATATATATATATATATATATATATATATATATATATATATATATATATATATATATGTATATATATACTTATCACTAGGGGTTTTCCATGAAACTCCCTCACCAACACTGTTCACATGCCTGTCCATCACCCAATTCTCATGAAATTTCACCAACAAATATATCATGTTTCTCATTTCATACTTATCACATGCATACCAACATTCAATCCAACGAAATCATAGCTTATTACCTAACAACACTTTCATTCAAAACCCATTCAGGCATACACACCAAGCATGGCCACATACTATAAGCAAAGAATTAATTAACACACATATAGAGTCACATCAGCCAACACAGCAGTCCCTGTCATAACATCTCACCCAAGCTAAAGGTCCTCATCCAGGCGAAAGGGTTCCTTTCGCTCAGGCGACCCCTCCTCGCCTAGGCGAGAACGCGACAATGGCCACTGCAAGATTCTAGCGGGTTCTCGCTCAGGCGACAGCGTCTCGCCTAAGCGAGACTGCGCCTCGCTCAAAAATAAAAACCAGTCGCCTAGGCGACAACACGAACTGGAACTCAGGGCGAGTCCCTGCTATTCTCACTTAGGCGAGGTCACTCGCTCGGGCGAGATTAGCAGGTTCTGCACCTGTTGATACATGCACTACCATTTCAACCAAGCATACACACGGGTTTAAAATAGATTCACACCACCACAGACATCAGTCAAGCACTAGACTCACAAAACAGACCATAAATGAGCAAAATAACCTAAGAGCACAAAGTTTCTAGCTTCCCTTACCTTTTTGGGGTACTAACACAGAGAATGGTAAACCAAGCAAGACCAAACGAGTTCTGGAGCAACCTACAGAACTGAGAACGAACACTCACGAAGATGAGAATGGGTATTAGGGGAAACCTACAACAAAACCGAAGTTTTTAACTGGAAAAAGAGGAAGGATGAAGTTAAAGCTCAACTTACCTGAGAGCATTAAACAGAGAAGCTAGCTGGAAACAAAAGGACTTATGCCCTAGCAGAGCTCTAACTGAAGTTCCAGAAGTGTTTGAGGGAGGGAGACAGTCTTTATAAAATGGCACAAGAGAGGGAGCGAGCTGCAAGAGTGACAGGGGCTCCTTACAAGACAGGCCTTGGGCCTGCGAAAGGCCAGGCCCAAACACAAAGAGCTGAAAAGAAATGGGACTTACATTAAGTACTCTCAATATATAGTTATAACATTATAAAATTAACAAAAAAAATTATAATTATTTTGCATGTACATAATTTTTTTATAATTTCAATATTTCTTTTAAATCTAAATTATTATATTAATTAATTTTTATTATTATTACTGTACATAATTGAATACACGTGTTTCGCTTATATTTCCACCAAGTTAATATAATGTAAATAAGTTTTTGCTTATTATTTTTTGATGTTTTAAAAATTAACACCGCACAAACAATTTTCAACTATATTAATTTCAATTAAAGGAAATTTGTTTCATCCGATGTATTCTTTTGACTAAATAAATATCATAGACATAATTTTGTTTTCTGGCTTTTGTTAGATGGTTTAAATAGTGAGTTGGGGGTGCCAATAGCAGGGCCGAAGTAAGGACATTGTATCGATTTAAGCTTTTAGCCCAATTATTTCTTTGGTTAAACTCGGATATTCATTTTGTGTTTGGTCAAATTTTTAAAGAAAATGGATTAACATGACTTCGTTCTTTCATTAAATTTATAATTGAGATGTCCCAAATAGGCTTGATTTTTTGAAAAACTATTTTTGCAAAATTAGACAACAAAGAAAAAATAAATCATTAATTCATTCACTAGTCAATGAATAACTAACTAACAATCCACTTTAATCCTTCTTTTGATATCACTACATGTGCCTACAAAACAGTATAATATGAAACCATTAATGTTAAAAGTCTAATATAGGAATAGCGTAATAAGTTTACCAATTAATTATATTTAACAGCTAATTTTTTTCCTTAAAATTGATTTAGATAAGGAAATAAATATCGTATAAGAAACGTGTATCGTAGATAACTTAGGTAATTGTGACCATGCTTAAAAATACATATTATTTTTCATTGATGACGTGGATAATTTAATTTCACATGTATATAGAAAGACATGGGCTTAGTCCATTCTTTCGTACATTTCCTTCTTTCTTTTCTTTTTATTTCATCTTTTCAAAAGCATGCAGTCTCTCTCCACATCTTATCATCTTCCATTTCTCTAAGTTTTTTTTTTTTTTTTTTTTTTTATCTGAAAACCCAACGATGGGGTGCACTAGCATATAACGAGTACAATATCATTTTCATTCAAAATGATTTCAGTTTAGGTGAGTAACTTTTTTTATTTTAAAATCTTTTCACATGTTCTACGTATCTAGTCTTTTGATGAAATTTCAACTTTTGCCTGTCTTTTTTATGAAATTTCAATATCTGGTTATCATTGTTTGAATTGCAAGCAATTTTTATATAAGGAAAATTATTTCAAATAGCAATTAATCATAGATTTGTATATAATTTGTTTATGTATTGAGATTAAGTTGGATAAATGTGGATGATTGATTACATAAGTTTTTTAACTACGTAACACAACTTATAAAGGTCAACATGAGTACTAGTGACTATTTTGACTCATTTGTGTTTTATTGAGTGTGAAGTTATTTTAAACTTGTTCAAATATTGATTTTAGTTGAAATTTGTTTTTGGCGAGTTTTAGATTTTGAATAGAAATTGTTGTTTTATGTGTACCTTATTTAAGTGTAAAATTATATTCTATGTTAAATTTAGAATACAAATTACTATTATTTGAACTAATTAATCATATGTTTTGCAAGATTAAGGATGATATCGGATCAAGTCAGGCATGAATAGTGATTATCCAATATCGAATCACAACAAAAAAAATCACATATTACTAAGGGTGACAATATGGACTTAGCCCAACGGGCCAGCCTGCAGGCTCGCCAAAAAATACGGGACAAGTCAGAACATTGAGCCAACTAGCACACAAAAGTATGGCTTGCAAAAGCCCACAACCCGCACGGGCCAACTCGTATAGAAAAAACTTTCACTTGTGTATATTAGTTACTTTCCTTCTGAACTTCTATATGAACGTTTCAAATTCTTGTATAACTGGAAAATACAAGTATTATGTATTTTTGAATGTGCTAAAATTTGACTAGTACATCGTGTATGTCAAAATACGAATATGAATATGATAATGTTAAATTATCAATTTATCATCCAACTTCCAAAGGTATTTGCTTAATTTTGTGAACTTTTTAAAGTTTTCCAATTTATTGAATATTGAAAATTTTATCATAAGATTTTTTTTTTAAAAAGGCAAGCTGACCCGTGGGTCCGCACTTATGCGAGACGGGTCAGAATTTTCAATCTGCATTGAAAATGCGGATCAGACCAACTCAACCCACATTTTACAGACCAAGTGTAGGTCGAACCTAAATAGGTCGGACCAACCCACATTGTCATTCCTATCTAATATCCATTATGTTACCCACCGAATACCCATTTAAAAAATATATACAAATATTAAAAAATTCACGTATATTCGTGAATACTTACAAATGTTTAAAAAATTTTAATTTTTAGTGATAAGAGATCTTCATCGTCTATGATACTTTCACCTAATCTGTTTGGGTAAAATTTTGGATTGAATCATGTATTATTATTCGGTAAAGTTATGTTTAGTATGAGGTTTTTTTTTTTTTTTTTAAAAGTTTTTTTTTTTTTTTTTTTTTTTTTTCAAAAGATGAATGTCTGTTTTTCTTTTTTTTTGTGCCGGTTATAATAAAACAACATTTATCTAACAAATAGACATATGAATATATTAAAAAAAATTCACACACTCTTTTTGGGTGACACAGGCCACAAAATTTTGTAATTGTACATTTTGAATTAGATGAAGATCCTTCTTCTCTTGTTCCATTTTAACTGAATGATCCTGTGGGGTCTCTTCACTTTTTGTCCTCAACCGTAGTGAACTTTTCTTTCTTTTGTTCGTTACTCACAATAATAATAAAAAATAGTCACTCTTATCCGTTCAAAATATTAGTTTCGCATATCATTCTTTTTAGATTATGAATAATACTAATAGCTACGTCGTATATGAAATTTGTACCCTTGTATCACTTTTACAAATTTTAATTAAAGTATTTATATTTTTCTTATTTAAAATGGTAATAAGATTGTTACGTCATTTGAAAGGAGATTTATCAAATAAAGTTAAGACAGATTTAATAACAATCAAATATATGGCTTCAACTCATATAATATGTTTAAATAATTTTTAAACTAAAAATCTTAATATAACTAATTTATAATATATATATATATATATATATATATATATATATATATATATAGTTTTCTTATTTTCTCAGTATATATTTAGATTTATTATTGAATTCCTAATTGTTGAAACTAAATGTTTGATAAATAACTTTTCATGTAACTATTTTATTAAAATAATATATATATATATATATATATATATATATATATATATTAAATAATACGCTTTTTACTAATTTAATAATTTGTATAAATATGTTTTAGACATATCAATATATTTGTTGACTTATTTGATTATCTTATTTCACCTCTCAAATGTCTATTAATGATAAAATTGTGATAGAACTCCAATTTATTAAGTGAACAAAACTTCATATATAATGATTGATTATAACAAAATTATTGACATTGTTTATGAAATGTGGAAGAGTGATTCTAATAAATGGAAAAGTGATTATAGAGAAACTCTGTAGGAATTGTTTTAATACGTCTAACAATTCACGTCACTTGAAAGTTGAAACTAAAAAAATTTTAAATATATTTTACTTCTTTCTCAAAGTCTTATTGTAAAGACAAAATTATGACAAAATTATGAATTTTAAAATGAACATTTCATGTATTTGAAATATTCATTCCCTTAACTTTTTAACTGAAAATAAAAATATAAAAATTTATTTAAAAGAGAAATTCTCATTCTTCTTAGACATTAAATTGTTCTGATATCCTAATAGTCTTATATACCTTAAAAATAATCTTTATAGTTATTAGAAATAGATACAAACAAATTATATAAATGAATGTTACCAACAATTTGAGATATGAGTAATTATAAATGATTTTTTCGCTTATATAAAGAAATAATTGATTCAACAAAAGTGTTTTTGAACTCGGCACGTTTCTTGATCATGTAAGTTAATTTCCTTTATTATAATAGATACAAATTAAATATTTTCAATGATGGAATAAATATGTAGAGTTCAATTGTTTAGGGTTTGTCTTCCTTAGATCACCCCCTTTTAAGTGTAATTTTGAAGGAAAAGAAAATGTTAAAGAAATTATTTTATGTTCAATAATATTTAAATTTGAGTTTTTCTGTTCATACTAATCTATTTCACCAAAGTAAAATTATCTTTCGTGAAGCATATACATATAAAGTTGAGCGATTATAAATTATCCTATAATATTTCCTCGTTCTACTTTGCTTTAAAACCGATTACTAAATGCATTTCATGTTAGTAAGATATTAAATAGATAATTTTTTATGTAACTTTTTTGTATAAAACAGGAATTTTTGTAAAAGAAAGTATTGCTTTGTAAATAAGGAGAAAGACATTGTAATAGAATTTAAAAGTAATTTTTTAATTTATGAGATGAGAAATAAAGCAGGGATTTATTTTAATGGGGGAACCTATTTTCAAAACCTTACAATATCATTATTAGGTATTATATAATTTATGTGACACGAATTTCTCCCTATCATGAAAAGTTTGTCACAAGAAGAAAAAAAGTGTTGAAACTATATTTTTCCATTACACGTTAATTATTATTATTATTATTAATGAAACTATATGTAATTTAATTGCCGTGATGTTACTATTATTATTTTCATTACATTTAATAAGATATTAAAACATAAAATACACAGCAGCCGAAAACATAGGAAATAAAAAATATATTAAACATAAGTCTCATGAACATGATACCATTTTCAATTATATTTATTGTTGATTTTGCAATGTCTTCAATTTATTAAGAAATTTATTATTGTATCCATTTCTCGTACATATGAATGTATATAAGAATGAATATATATATAGTCTTTCATGAAAGAAACATATAAAGGTATTTTATGTTTTTAAATTGTAAGAAATACAGAATAGTATTAGGTGTATTAATGATTACCTTTTATATTTCCAATGTTTGATTGTTCTGTTTCACATATATTTATAAAATATTTCATTTATACAAATTCAATCCTATTTATTGTTTCGAAACAAACAAAAAATAGGAAAACACCTAAGGTTACAAATATAGAAAATAATTTATTTTAAAACATTAAATATACTGTGAAATCAGACACTTATTTATTTCCCTTAATATATTTTTTCTTGATCAATTAATAAAAAATAATTTGCTAAAATCATTAGAAGAAAATTTATCAGTAGCGGTGCAATTAAATATAATATTAGGTAATAACTTAAACAATTGAGCTTTATGAATATTTCTAAGACAAAATTAATGTTTTAATTATCAATTAAAAATAATCATTCTGATTATTTTTATTAATTTTTTGCATTAATTATTTATCATGAAAAAATAAAAAAAATGAATTCCAGAGCAATAAATAAATAGATTTAATAGTGAATTTATTGTTTCATAAATTTGGGGCATTGACTATTACTAAATTATAAATGATGGTACTTACCAAAAAGCACACCCGCTACCCATGCTTTCCAGCAATAATATTATAAATATTAATAGAAGGGTAATTTAGTTGAGAAATAAGGGCATTTTTGTGAAGGATCTTACACAATCCACACTCTACTCTTGTGAACATTGCATTTCTTTCACCATTCTCTTTCTCCTTCACACCCAAAATTCCTCGTTTTCTCTTTCTCTTTTTCCTTCTTCCATTCCATTTCTTGTTAATTCGCTTGTTCCTTCGTTCCCAAGTCAGCATTAAGGTACGATTGCTTTTCGATTCCCTTCGTTTTTTCAGATTTCTAACCGAACCAATTTGGGATCCGTGTTGCGGTTTTTAGGGTTTCGTTTGGCGCGTGCGATGAAGATCGAGGAATTGGACGACGCGGAGTGTAGTATAGACGAACAAGAGAAGTACGAGAGGCAGATTGTCAGCGTTGAAGTGAAGAGAGCGATTGTGGGCGCAGGTGCTCGGATCCTGTTCTATCCCACACTCTTGTATAATGTGCTTCGTAACAAAATTGAAAGTGAGTTCAGGTGGTGGGATCGAATTGATGAGGTTTTGTTCTCTCTCTCTTTCTCTATCAACTTTAATTTTGTTCTTGATTAATTGTGGTTTTGAATTGTTGTATGACCTGTTTATGGATTTGTGTGCCTTGTTTGCCGAGAATCATAGTTGGGATTTTGTTAATTTTGGTTGTTGCTCCTTTTTAGTTTTTGTTACTGGGCGCTGTTCCGTTCCCCAAGGACGTTCCTCTTTTGAAGAACCTTGGTGTGGGTGGTGTGATTACTCTCAATGAGCCATATGAAACCTTGGTGCCGTCGTCGCTGTATCGGGTGAGTGACATCCCCTTTCCTTTTCTGAAGGTCTCTCTTGACTTTTCAATTTGTGTGCTACTAGAGCCTTCTTGTAGTTAGGAAGTCTTGTAATCTCTGATATTGGTAATGTGCGGGTTTGTAAGTTTAATTGACACGTACGGGAAATCATGAATTTCTATTTAAGCAAAAATAGTGTCACAATGTATTTGCTTTAGTTGTTTTAGTATAAATAAACCATTCATGATATCTAGGTTTGTTACTTGATTTTTTTCAGGCTCACGGGATTGATCATTTGGTAATTCCCACTAGAGATTATCTCTTTGCCCCCTCGATTGTTGATATCAACCAGGCTGTGCAGTTCATTCATCGTGGGTGTTTTCTTGTTAATTTAATTTTGAGAAAGGGGGGGATAGGGTAAATGCATCCGTCAATGTGGTTCTTTGTTATTTTTTGTTGCTGGTGATGAACTGTAGTTGTGTATTACCTTTGTTTTTTGGCAGAGAATGCAACTTGCGGCAAAACTACTTATGTTCACTGTAAAGCTGGACGTGGGAGGAGTACAACAATTGTGCTCTGTTATCTGGTAATTGATGGTCTTTATGATTGAGTTTAGGCATTACTGAAGCTTGTAGGTGCTGAATGTTCTCCATGTGGTCTACTTGTGTTTTCTAGGTTGAATACAAGCACATGACACCTGCTGCTGCTCTGGAATATGTGCGGTCTCGACGACCTAGAGTCCTACTAGCACCATCACAGTGGAAGGTATGACCAAGTCCGTTTTGTGTGTGTCTCCTTCTCTGCAGAAGGATAGTGGTTTTATGCAATGATTTGTAACTGTTGGTTGTGTTTGTGGGCAGGCTGTTCAAAACTATAACAAGCGCAGGCCGTGTCCTTTACCCTACTCCCCCTCTGGGGACGCAGTACTTATAACCAAAGCGGATCTTGAAGGCTATCATAGCACATGTGATGCTGATATGGAGCTGGCTATTGTCCCCAAACTTCCAAGGACTATGCCCATGATTGCAAGATTATCTTGCCTGTTTGCATCATTGAAAGTATCTGGTAGCAGTGTACCAATGATCAGGCGGCTGCCGGTTTCTGAGTCACGTGCTTGCTAAGCTAGCTTGATATTCTGTCAAGCAGGTGGCCTGTACAGAAGATGATGATGAAAATAAGTGGAGTTTCATAATTTCCCAAAGTCGGTACAATTGTGTAACATGAAGAGAGGATGCATAGAAAGATAGGAGAGAAGGTTTCTCCAATGTTGTGTTACAGATTAAGGGGAATATGTAGTTTCTTGTACATATATTTACCTTTTACATGTTTGTTAATCCAAGTGAATCATCGTGCAAGTTAAAGCATTGTTAATGTGAGATCAGGTGGTGACCTAAGGGTTACTTGTCTTTACATGAAGAACCATAGCCAAATCACTCATTCGCTACCTATTTTGTACCTGAATTGTTTAACTCTCTAGTTAACCTGTTGACTCTAGTTTACAATTCTAGACAGAATATAGAGCAGAGATTCTCTACAGTCCTGCAGCCCCTACAGCAACATATAATAAATCTTTCGTACTTATTTATATAATAAATTTATTTATACCCTAAATTTTAATAATAATTGGATTAAAACCAGTGGTTGAGATAATTGCTGCAGAGGATCCAAGTAGGAGAACATGGATAGCTATCTATCAATCTCGTAGGAATAGTGACTATTTTATCCAACTCATGAATTGTTTTCGAAGCCATCTCTGTTAAATTTTCACGGGTATGTTAAGTTTATGGAAATGTTTTTCAGTTTGACAGCCTTGCAGGCTATTGCGAATCTACCTAGTGGCGTGTGTTTTAGTTTTGGTTGTATAATGATAAGACAGGGGAATGAGCATGGAGTGTGGATTGTTCCTCACTGTCATCACTCCTATTAAGCTGCATCAAAAAGAGCCGCGAATTTTACTGCTCTAGTTACGCCTATTGTTAACATCAACATTCTTTTTGGGTCAGGAAATGACTCCACATGCATGCCCTTGCTTCCTGCGAGATATTCTGATGGACCAATTTCATTTAATTATAAATTGTACTGTGCAATAACAATGTTAACCTTTTGTAATTGCTTTAAAACTCGTAGGATGTATTGTATTATAATTAAGTTGATAATGTAAATTTTTTTACATAAAACATATATAAAAACTAAATTAAATTTAGATAGATATTTTATTCAAAAAATTGACAACCAACCAATTTAAGCAAATGACAAGAGATACTGGAGTGATGATAGCCACATGTATGTGGAATGGAGCATATACTGTCAGGCATCAGCATCTCCAAAAGGTTCAATACTGAATATTTAAACCCTAATGATTCCATGTTGCAGTAGGATTGGGAGGTAGATTCACGAAAGAAGGATAACTAAACAAAGTTCTCATTAAAGACAAGAATTTATATTCTCGATTAGCGGGCAGTGTGCATATATTATGATATTACCATTCCACATCATGCTTTTGCCTAAACAAATTAATTTGGGCTTCAAATATTAGTTTTGAAACACAGTACATGCACAAAGGTCCAAGTTCGTTGTTTTTTCTTTTCTTTTCACAACATCAAAATACATATGCCAACATGAACACTTTGCAGTTGAACAATAAGTCCTGATATTAATTTCTTTGTAAGTTTTTCCCGTTTTATGCAAAAAATATTATACAAGTTGCTGGATTTTCTTGTCCTTAAAATATAAGTTTATTTCCAAAACAGCTTATTGGTATTAGATTACTATGTTAATGTTTGATTATACCTTTTCCCAATGGAGTGTGCTTTACAAAGAAGAATCAACAGTTAAGATCTTTGACACACAAATTATGGTAGACAATTGATGGAAGTAAATTACGTTGGAGAAAAAAAAAATTAAACAAAAAGCAGCCATAGATAAAAGAGTCAGAGGATGGTGCACAATAGATGGCTGGAAACATTTTCAAGTTAATGGGAAGATAAAACGCAAAAGCTACGATTGGTTGTGAAACGTAAAATCAGACATAAAAAAAAGAAAACCATCATTGGTGAGTGAAAATATTCTTAGTCATTGACAAACAAATATTTTTCATAGTGAAAATAGTAGAGGACGATGGAAGGAATAGGGAGGTTATTAATTATTTTTTTTCCTTATATATAAATATAAAATAACCACATTATGCATATATTGTGTTAGGAATTTAAGATGAATAATATACACATAGAAATACTTACAAATCCATTTTAAGATTTTTAGGTGTGTTTCTTTCTTATACGAGTTCTTGTAATTTATTGATGTACAACTCACTTTTAAAATTACTCGTTTAAGTAGTACTCTTTACCTATACATTTTTAGAGTAAGATTGCTTACCTCATTAGTTCATTCATTCATTCATTCTGTCACTATTAAGAATAGAAATGGAGTCAAGAAGTTCCCTACCTATATATCTAAAATCCTTTTTAATACTAAATTTTTAAATAGCGCTACTGTTCATTATATTCACGTTCTTATTAATTTAATACAACCATTAATCCACTTTATTCTCTCATTCTTCTCATAATATAAGAGGAACTCTCAACAAACTTGAGTCATATACCTTTCCAAAATTTACCTTAAGAATCAACCATGATTTCATCTTAGAGCTCTCAGGTGATGAAGGTGTTTTGGACACAGAAGAAAACCTAAAGTTGAACTTGCTATATTCAACTTCGTTACAGTAGAAAATGAAGCAGAAAATTAAAAGAAGCAGTTGGTGGGGTCTTAGGGAAGAATCTGAAAGAGCATGTTTATATATTCGTCCTTTCACTACCACCATTCCTCCTGCGACTTCTTTACGGGACCAAATCTATGGCACACCCAAAAACCATAACACTTATACTCTCTCCATATATGCTCCTTCAAAAGCATCCAAAGAACTCAATATCACCTTTCTTTATTAAATTCCTCTTCCTATAATTTCACATTAACTTTCTCATATATATATCCTTGTTTTTTCTATCTAACAGGAGTAGTTTAAAGATTCTCCTAGCATTTCATTGCCAGAGATCCAAAGCTATAGGTATCGTATCTCGTTTCACACCATCATATATACTTGAGAGTGAATAAAATGATATATAATTACACACCGAAAGAAAGTATGGCTAGCTATAAGAGTTTGGGTATGGCACGCAGTTCTTAAAAAAGAGTACAAGAATAAAAGAACCTAAAAAGTTTATTCTTGTCTTCACATTCTCTATTCACTCCTCTCTTTATTCCCTTCAGAAACTACAATGAAGTTACCCTCTCTTTATTGCATGCATGTCCCTTTAAAGCAATATATATAACATGCAACTTTCTCTCTCTATATGTATCTAAGATGAGATAAGCACATCTTTACTCTAGTAATATATCAGGAAATTTAAAGCTCGAATCTTTATTCAGAATAAAGCAAAAAAGACGTGTTTGTCTCCTAGTATCATCACTCTCTTTCTGAAAAACTAAATAACAAAATCAAGAGATGTGAAAAGCTCATAGTGTTCAATAAGAAATTAAATTTCCCTCCTTAATTCCTTGAATATCACAGACACGAGCCGTACATGCCTTTGGAAAGTAAATGTAGCTTCGTGAAATCATTAATTTGGCAGAAGTTAATTAAAAAATTGGTTGGTGGGTGTGCAATTTAGAGAACAAATGCGTTTGTGTATGTATATACGCAGCGTTTCAAAGTTCAAACTCTTGTGCAGTTGAGGGACCCATGAACACTAAAAGATATTCTTGAAACCCATATCCGAAAGTAAATTTTCTTTTTATTAAGCAAACATCAGAAGCAGTAAAAGGTTCAGGGAAACAGCAACTTACCCCAGGTTTCTGAACATGGTCGTGTCGCAAAGAAAGCATACTCTTAGTAGTGAATCCATCAGATTTGGACATAAAAATTGTTCATTAGAGTTTATTAAAAGTGGGTTTAAAGCCTAACTAAACCCTTAATGTCCAGATATATTCATCTCGTACCTGGGACAAAAAATTAGTGGGTGATCCGTTAGCAGTCCGATATCGGCAGAATGTTCAAGAAAATTTGCTAGGATAGACTTTAATTTGGCTATGATACCATGTTAGAAGTGAGTTTTTAAAACCTAACTCAATCCCACAAAATCAGTTTGTAAATTGAGAATTACATCCACTTAAATATTGTGAATTGGCCTTATTTCTAGACAAACTGAACTTCCAACAAAGTTACTATTCAACATGACTGGCATGGTTCCGAGGGTGTTATAACATTATGTTCGGAATCAAACCTTTTATGACATGATTTGATCTCTAAGTTAAAAATTTTAGTTATAAAATTATTAATTAGGATAGATTTGAGTTTATTAGTTTTTCTGTGTTTGAATATAAATTTTATAGAATTTGAGTGAGTTTAATTTTTTCTATTACTATTGAATTTGACATTTTCCTTCATTTATTGTATGATTTAATAATCTTTTATACCATATGTTTTAGATATGAAATATACAGTAAATCATTAAAATTAAACCAGTTTAATTCAGGTCTAGTTCTTAAAATAAACCAGTTATAGTAACATATATTTCTTCAAATCTATCAACTTAATTAAATATATGTTAAATTGTAATGGAAAATAGTCGATTTTGTCAATTTAATGACAACTGCGGGGCATATTTGCTTTGAGTTTTGTTTTCTAATTTCACTTTAAAACTGTTATTTTTTTAACATGGAAAGTAGTAAAAAGTAATAAAACAATGAAACAATGTTTGCTTTGATTTTCAATTACAAAAGTACTATAAAAATAGGAAACTAAACAACAAGGATTGACGTTTTCTAATTTTACAATTAGATTTCAACAAAATAGTTTTATAGATAACTTGGCCTAATATGTATTTTTTTAACATTGTTTTTAAGAAACATTCCACAATTTATTAATATTTAAAAATAATTAAAAAAATCAATAGATCCAATAGATATAAAGTAAGCCTCGCTAAAAAGTTGGTAGTTTTCATTAAATTTTCGACCAATAATAAAAATTGTGTTAATTAATACGCTAAAAAGTATATTATTAACCTTATAGAATAATTTTACAAAGAAAAAAAAAATCTAGCATGAAGTAAACTGTATATATAATACAAATTTATCACTTTGGGGATGAAATTATATATTTATTCTATTCTAAATTTAAAACACAAAAATTTATTTGTATATACAAAGTCAAATTAATTTTAACTTTCCAAACAACCCAAAATGAACAACTGTGACTTAACAAAGCAATTTGAATTCTGAATAGTAGTAGCATACATAACCTTGGTCCTTGCAGCACTAGCTAGCATGAGGTATTCCCTAAAGTTCTCGATAATAAATTGTAAAAGAAAAGTAAAAGTTATATGATTCCTCACTAGCCTTTAAAAATGTGAAAAGAAGAAGAAAGTTAAACCCTATGACAAACAGTACATAATAAGATCAATGATATAAGAAAAAAAACTGATGTTTAAGCTAATGGTTTGAATGAATTATTCGGTAAAACTGATAAAATGCATATAGTATGAAAAATATATGAATCGTTTGGTAGAAGATTCTCTAACAACGAACATAAATGGTTTAATGTAAAAATATAATCTTAAACTATATATATGGAATAATACCTAATATATATGTATATGGCTCGTTGGGAGAAAAACGGGGAATGTGAACCAATACAAACATCTTAAAATAATAAAATAATGTGAATATTATAAAAGGGATATGATACTGTAATCATAGTAGTGATGATTTTTATGCAGCAACTTTGGTCGTTCTCCCTCACCATGTGTCAGGAGGAAGAGCAGCTTTGTTTCGATTTCTTTTCTTTTCCCCTTTTTTTCTTTCTCCCTTTCTTCGCAATTTGTTCCGTTGCACTCAGTTAATTCCGATGAGAGCCACCAAAGCTTATCACAAACTTGCACCATTGGAAAATGAAAGAAAATGAGCAAGCCCCGATCTCATTACTTGGTTTTTTGTCGAAAGAAACTTTATGTATGCTTCAAGTATTAATGATGACCACAATGATGTTGTCTTGTTTGTGTTTTTTTTTTCTTTGTCTCCTCCTACTCATGATGATCGTGCATGTTGCCAGGGTCTGGCCAGTAAGAAGAGTATTTCAACCATTCAGCCTCTTGTTGGTTTGTAATGGATGACTCCTGCATGAATAATGCAAATAATGAGAAGATTAGGTTTTTGTTTTGTTAAATGAAATAAATATATGCTCACTCTGGATCATGCCTTTCCACCTCATAGTCAAAGTCATTCAGAACTATTCTTTCCTAATAAGGACAGGATTGCAAAAAAAGATATTTTAAGTCACTGTCACCTTTTCCAATATTTCATTCTTATGGCAGAAGTTGAAAATTTTCAAAAAATATTCAGCATCAGCACCAGTGCTTCCATGGAGAAAATGTTAGCAGAAGTTTTTTCATGGCGTAAGGAAAGATATTCTACTGTTCAGATATGCAAACATAATGAGAACAGTAAAAAGTAATAAAGGGAAAAGATGAAGGCTTCTGGTCTTTTGCAATTCAAATTAAAAATGATGAAACTGTATTTTCAACTTGAACACCGTATTTTTATCCAATACTTTTCCCATTTCTGTTTGTCACGTATCAATCATGTTATAACACATTTCGAAAATTTCTGAGTTGTTTATTCTTGAGCCTCTTTTTCTGTCTCCCTAGTCTCGTTATGGCAAACAAAGTTGATACATTTGAGAGAGTCAAAAGGTTGTTAATTACCTCTTTGATATCAGTTGAAGTGCAGCCCATGATGAGTTCCTCCAAACCAGACGCAGACCTTCCTCCTAGTTTATGATGCTGCTGCTGCGGTTGCTGTTGCCATGTGGATGTACACATTACACATTCATTAAAAAAAGACAAAAATCAAATTCAAACCCCACATCTTAATCATCATGTTTCAACTGCAGTACTCCAAAAGTGAAAAGACACTTCCATGCTCCTAATTTATAACAAGCACTTATAAAAGCTTCCTCAGTTACTGAATCAGCCTCGTGCAACACACACACAGCGCAAAACCAAGTACATTTTGAGCTTAATTCAACACACTCCTTTGATTGCACTATCCAAACTACAATTTCCGTTTTCCTACTGTTTTAAACATAAAATCCTTTCTTCTTTGCCAAATGTGATTTGAGTCAGCACCAACACCTTTTTTTCTCTTTTTTAAGAAAATTCTGTCTGTTATTTAGTACCTATCTATATTTAGATCATGAAAATTAAAGGAGAAATAATAATGATAAAAAAAAAAAAACTATTACCACTAAAAATTGTGTCCTTCCCTAACTTTATTTTAGAAAACATATCAACCTAACCTCTTTTGACTAACTTTTTTTATACTTATTTACTCATCCGATCTTTATATTTATATATAATTTCATAGTTTAATTCTTATCATTAAAATTTGAGTGTTTTAACTTTTATAATTTTTTATAAGTTGAATTAGTTTTTTACAATTTGCTCAACTCAAACTCAAACTAAATAATGTATGCATTAAATCTAAAGTAATTTCTAAATGTAAAGGCTAACTAAATGAGTGTTAATAATATTTTTAAAATCTATAGACTAAATAATAAAGTGAATATTTGCATATTGGAAAAGCCGAGGGGGAGATTACTGAGGAAAATATTATAAGCAACCAAAAATGATCTTGAAGAAGTGTGGGTTGTTGGGTGATGATTACCTGGAAATTTTCATTTTGAAGCATAATTCTGGAGACATGGTAGGAGTTGTCGTCTAGGATGATGGATGCATGGTGAAGGGGTGGAGGAGAGATGATGGTGGAGATGGGATGCGAAGGCCTACTGATATGGAATGCTGTGCTTGAAATTTGTTGCTGCGCATGCTGATTTTGCTGCTGTTGTTGTTGATGATGATGATGATGCCCTTCATGTACTTCCTCACACGACCTTGATGCTTGCACTTCTCTTCCCGTGGAAGCTTCTCCTATTCCAACCTGCAATGTTCATCGTCGTCATCATCGTCTGAAAAATTTCTTAACCATCACCAAATATCTCATTGAACTAACTCGCTTGCTAGCTAGCTAGCTAGTCTTTTCAGCCTCTTTTCCTTTCTTTTTTTTCTTTTTCGAGCCTCTCTAGATAGCTCCAACTATCAGCATGCATGCATGTGACCAAATTCATTGTTCAATAATTCATTAGCATATAAAGTTACCTTTTTTTTAAGGTGGGTGGTTGGCTGACGCTGATTTATTATCAGGCCAGGTCAATTCAATTTTATGCTGTTTATGCAAGCAACGTTTATGTCAACGCCTTCCCTGTAATGTAACCCTTTCATGTTCTTTCACCTTTTTCTACAACTCATTTCACCAAACCTATGTTCAAATCTGACAAATTTTGTATATATGTGTGTGTACCTCATCGAAGGTTTTTCTGAATGGAATGAAGCTAAATTGGTCGGATTTGAGTTGTTGAATGTCCAAGGCAGTGTTGAAGGTTGTTATTTGAGGGACTCCAACGATAGCAGACATTTCATCTCTGTGAGTGAGAACTTCCTTCGAAGAACAACTCCCACTTCCACTGTCTCTTCTTCCATTAGTGTTGGCTTGTTGTTCTCCACTTCCTTCACCGGTTGTGGCACTTCTATCTGACCAATTGCACTGCCTCGGTTGTGTCTGGTAGAAAATCTTGGACACCACAAGCTCTCCCTCTTTTTCTTCTTCGTGCTGTCCCAGATGGTACTGGTGCATCACCCAGTTTGTCTTTTCTGGTTTTCTGTTCTTCCCGAAGTTGGTGTAGAGCACCAGAATCTTCTTGCAACCCTTTTGTTTCCCATTCACCATCACTGGTCTTGTCTTACCTGTCTTGTGCCATCGGGTTTCCCCTCCTTGCAAGTCGCATTCGTTTTGAATCTTTCTCCTCTTTCGTGTCCCTGTTGTGTAAGCCTTTGAGGGCCTGTGGAAGAAGTGTCTGCTTAACCCATCTCTTGTCACTCCTGAAAAACCAAAACCAAAATCAAAGTTAGGTCAACTTAGGTGACCTGTAACACAAAACCCTTTTGACTTATATATCCATCTCTTGCACAAGTTTCAAGGCAGGTTTTCTGCTCTTTAACACAAAATATCAATATTATATGTTTTCAAACGCACTCTAAAACTGAAATTTATTAAAAATATTAAAAATTTGGGAACTCTCATTGTCTGTAGTTGTGTTTATTATTTGAGTATTTGAACCTGGAAGTTTCTCAGGATGGGTGTAACAAATGCCGTCTTCTCCTTCAATAGTGGGAATGAACTCATCTATGAGAGGGTGTGATTTGATGTTCTTTGCTTCAACTTTGGCTTCAAGATGTTCTATGAGTTCTTGGTCGGTTGGATCAAACTTCACTCCCGCCGGAAGGCCTAGCCAGTCCTGGCGTTCCCATTGAAATTCAAATTAAAACTCAGAAAGCAAAAGGGTGGAGATGATTAAGAAGAGGAGCACAAGAAAGAGAGAACTTTAACAAACTGAAAAACTTTTGCAATAGCATTAAATTAATTGAACTAGTCCAATGATAACACGGGCATAAAGATGTGAATATGGTATTGTTTTGTGGTGTGATTCTTGTTGATTTTGTCAAAGGCTTTTGGTTGAAGGCAAGAATATTAGTGAGATTTAATTTTTGTTTTCCGTACCGGCTTCCCTTCAAATTTGTGACCACAACCTGGGCACTGTTTGGATCCACACAGTTGATGCTCTTCCAGCTTTGCATCTATGAGATCAGAGCTCCTAACACAACTCAACTTGCTCATCTTATTCATGCCTATTCCTATTGCTATCTCTCTTGATCAAACTTTACGAGACCTTCAACTCTGTGGAACACTCCACAACCATGCATCTCTCTCGATTGAGATCAGAACAAAGACTTTCCTGAAAAATCAACACAAGAAATTTGATGACATGTTACAATCTTGGCTTTTCCAGGTTTGTGAACTTCCATCAAGAAAAAGATGGTCGATCAGGCGATGATTCAATTCAGAAAGTAGCTCAAGAAGAATTAGCAACAGAAACTCTAAACAAAATATTAAGAAAATAAAAACCTTATTTGCACAAAGATGAGAGTGTGAATTGAGAGAGGAGAAAGAAGAGGAAAAGAGAGTTGAGGTATAAACCTGGTTTAAGCATGGAGAAGCAGAAGGTAGGTACTTTAACTGAAACTGAGTGAGAAAAATAATAAAGGAAAAGTTGTCGTCTTCGAACACAGAAGCAACTTTAAGGCTTTGCTGATTTATGAAGCGCATGTATGTTGGCGGTTTATGAGAGATAAAGAAAGAGAGAGAGAGTTTTTTTTTTTTTTTTTTTTTAA
>Ga0209589_1004163_pt1 | contig 25122 bp, 11 predicted proteins | sample CowpeawhiteBW_FD_187525 | JGI IMG/M metagenome (GOLD analysis project Ga0209589, IMG submission 187525) | Root nodule microbial communities of legume samples collected from California USA - Cow pea white BW (SPAdes) (version 2) | ecosystem: Host-associated > Plants > Roots > Nodule | place: USA...
TTTGTTTCATTTAAAATAAAAAAAAAAAAAAGTGGAAGGGGAAGTGACGAGGAAAGGTATCACCGCCTAGAACTCACGCTGTTCCTGTTTTATAACTGCCCTCTCTTTCTCTTCTCTGTTTCTCTTTGACCCAATTCACCTTTCTCTCTCTTCCCACCATTTTGGACACTCCGTCGTAACCCTTTTCTGTAACAACAAAAAAATGCGGAATTTCACTTTCTTCGAACGAGTTTCTAGAGCTTTCCGTGACCATGGTTCCAACTTCAAGCTTCTCCTTCTCTGCACCACCGTTAGGTACCATCAACTTCTAACTTCCCTTAATACTTCACTTTCTTCTTTTCCATTTCCTTTTCACTTATTTTATTTTCATTTCTATGTCGCTGAGTCTTGGAAGTCAGATCTGTATTGCAATATAAAACAACATTTGAAGGCAAAAATATCTTCAAAATTATTTTCCGATCCTCTGCTTCCAACTTTGTTCCGTAGTCAACTTGCAACTTAATTTGAATATATAGGTCTTACATGAATTCATAAATCTATGAAGGCTAATTATGCACAATCGTAGAATTGGCACACATATATTCTACAATTTAATTATATATACCCGGTTTAGGAGACATGCATAATGCATTCTGATATGCTAAGATCAAAGTTGTTAACTGTGACGAGAAACTATTGCATTATCAGTATTATGATGTAATAATCTTCTCATTCAATTGAACATGCAAACTTTTTCTTGTCAATTGAAAATCTTGATTTAACATGCGGTAATTTAGGGCCGTGGTCTGAATTCAATAATAATTTCTGAATTTTGACACATTCGGTTAGAGACGCTGCTAAAATAATTATCATATAATAAAATTAATAATGTTACTAGAAAGATTATAATTTAGAGACAGTTGCAATAGAATGGATTTTAGTAAAATGTTTACAAATAGCACTGCATATTTGTGTGATGTGTGAAGAGGAGAACGGTTTGGTTGATGCAGTGGTGGAGGGGTTCTGGCTTACGCAGAGGCTGTAGGGGCATCTGAAGCGGCGGTGCCGGAGAAGAAAAAGGTGGTGGTGCTGGGAACAGGGTGGGCTGGCACGAGTTTCTTGAAGAATCTGAACAATCCCAGATATGAGGTTCATGTGGTCTCGCCTCGCAATTACTTTGCATTCACTCCTTTGCTGCCCAGTGTTACCTGCGGCACCGTGGAAGCCCGTAGCATTGTCGAACCTGTCCGCAATATTTTTCGGAAGGTGATCATCACATCAAACACACTTGCTCCCTGTTTCGTAATATTCATTTTCGGAGTTGTTATTTTTGTCATCTAATTGCTGATTAGTTTTTAAGGATACTTACGAATAGTTTGTAGTTGTCCTGTCAGTTTGATTTCATAACATAGCTCCTCTTTTTCTCTTAATATTTTTTCTGTCAATTAAAAATAGAAAGTTTATCTTAAAGTTGTTATTACATTTAAATACATGAATAATTATTAGATTAAAAAAATGTTTTTGATTTATTGACCTATGTACTTGTAATAATTTCGAGCCATTTAGCTGTTAATCATAAATTGTTGGATTGGTCCATCTTATGTTGTGTGTGCAATAAGTACTATGGAAACTATGTGGGAGCGCCCATGCATCCACTGTGTTATGTTTTCCGTGAAACAGAGGTTTGTTCTCATGTCATGATGCTTCAGGTCTAATGTGACCGAAGTTTGCCTTTCCTGTTGAAAGGGAATTCCTGTTTTATTTAAGAATGGGTTTATCTGCATCACATTTATGAGATTGCACCGCTTAGTGAATGAAAGGATATATTGGTGTGAAAACGAAATGCTACTCACTCCTAGGAGATACATATTCTGATAATTAGATTGCCAGAATAGAAAATGGCTTAATTCCTTGTTATCTATCCTCCACGCAGAAAATGGTGGACGTTCAATTCAGTGAAGCAGAATGTCTTAAGATTGACGCAGCAAACAGGAAGGTATACTGCCGGTCTAATATAAGTAATAACGAGAAAGAAGAGTTTGTGGTGGACTATGACTACCTAATCATAGCGGTCGGAGCAAATGTCAACACATTTAATACTCCGGGGGTGACTGAGAATTGCCATTTCTTGAAGGTAAATTATTTATCACATCATTATTGTGCATCATATTATCATGTATTTTGGTGTAGTTTTTTTCACTAAAAGGAAGAAAAGTTCTGAGGAGACGGGGCAAATCCAATGATGTCTTAGGTGTGATGGATATAACGCAGATAACATGTTTGTGGCTTTTTGTTATCTTATGTTATGGACAGTGTGTATATTGTGCAGGAAGTTGAAGATGCGCAGAAGATTAGAAGAACCGTTATTGACTGCTTCGAGAGAGCAAGTTTGCCAAGTGTAAGTGAGGAAGAAAAGAAGAGAATTCTTCACTTTGCTATTGTTGGAGGTGGTCCAACTGGAGTTGAGTTTGCAGCCTCACTACATGATTTTGTCACTGAGGATTTGGTCAAGTTATATCCTGGGATAAAAGATTTAGTTAAAATTACGCTTCTGGAGGCTGGAGATCATATTTTGAGCATGTAAGCGTCAAATTTTCATTACACATCTCCTTATTCATAACTCTGTTTACTGATGCTTTACTGTCCCTTATTTGTGTTTATAAGTAGCCCAGTATTAGATTCAATCATCGATTTTACATATGTACATATGCTGGTGTTTGGTTTTGGGTTTCTGTTGTTTAAAATAGAGCTTACTATGAGCATATACATTTTCATTCTTGATCTCTTTTTCAGGTTTGACAAAAGAATCACTACTTTTGCTGAAGATAAGTTTCGAAGAGATGGTATTGATGTCAAAACAGGATCCATGGTTGTGAAGGTTTCTGATAAAGAAATTTCTACTAAGGAAATGAAAAATGGAGGAGAAATTACCACAATTCCATATGGAATGGCTGTCTGGTCAACTGGTATCGGCACTCGTCCATTTATAAAAGATTTTATGTCACAAATTGGTCAGGTATGTCATTGGGAAATTTTCCATTTTAGTTGTTCTGATTCAATACTCAGAAATCATGTTTCTCGGTTAGTTTTATTTATTTTTCACCAAATAAATCTTTCATTCATTTATTATTTACGTGAAATTGATTATCCTGAACAGACTAATAGACGGGCCATAGCTACTGATGAGTGGTTGAGAGTTGAATCAACCAGCAATGTGTATGCACTTGGTGACTGTGCTACAATAAACCAGCGAAAAGTCATGGTATATTCTCCATCCTTCATTTAATTAATATTGAACATTGTTACTACTGCATGTTTTCAGCTGTGTGCAACACGGCTATATTCCATTCTTACAGAGAATTGTTCGTATCCATACTGTAAAGTCTGTAACATTACAACAACTGAATTTGTTTTTTTAGTTTGTTCATTGTCTTCCATTAGAGTAATATATTTATTTAGTTTTGATGAAATAGTAAAATATTTATCATGTTGTTTATACACTTATTTATCACACATCTTGGTTAATAATTCTACTTGCCTTGCCAAGCTAACTGGATGTTGCATTAAGCTAAACATATCGACAATCTGGGACCGTATGATGTGTGAGCATTGGAATTTCAGATGATATCTTTTTTTTTTCCTGTTGTTGATCAATATTCTGGGTTTTGGCATTTTAGGAAGATATTGCGGCAATATTTAAGAAGGCTGACAAGGACAATTCAGGAACTCTTACTGTCAAGGAATTTCAGGAGGTATTGGATGACATCTGTGAGAGATACCCTCAGGTGGGGCTATATCTAAAGAGTAACCATATGCACGACCTTGCTGATTTGTTGAAAGAGTCCAAGGGAGATGTTGAAAAAGAATCTATTGAACTGAATATCGAAGAACTCAAAACCGCACTCTCTAAAGTGGATTCTCAGATGAAATTTCTTCCTGCTACAGCGCAGGTGCATGTCATGTTATCTGCAAGTTGTATTCTATTTTCTGTTTATGTTTCTTTAATGATATGACTTCAAGTTTCTTAAACCGCATATCAGGTCGCATCTCAGCAAGGCACCTACCTGGCTCAGTGCTTTAATCGGATGGAAGAGTGTGAAAAAAATCCAGAGGGTCCCATCAGATTCAGGGGAGAAGGGCGCCATCGCTTCAAACCCTTTAGGTAACATGATCATATTAATTTAATAGCTTCAGTTTTATTTTATGGGCTCTGTACCTTGACATGATGATGAAATGATGAATATGATTCAAGGTTTTTCATTGGTTGGTCCTTGTTTTCCTCATTATTACTACGTGGTTGATTGTTCCTCAAGGTACAAGCATTTAGGTCAATTCGCTCCTCTAGGAGGAGAGCAAACCGCTGCACAGCTTCCCGGTGATTGGGTTTCAATTGGACACAGCAGTCAATGGCTGTGGTATTCCGTTTATGCAAGGTAGTGAGTTCTCCTTTTGCTTAATATTATATTGTATTCTTAAAAACTAAAACTGAAAAGACTCATAATGCATTCGGATTATAAAGTTAATAAAGCTTCATCCAATGTTTTGACAGCAAGCAAGTAAGCTGGCGCACAAGAGCGTTAGTAGTATCAGACTGGACAAGACGCTTTATTTTTGGGAGGGATTCAAGTCAAATATGAAAGAGTTTCAATATTTTGCAGAAGTGTGGCTGTGATAATAATGCAGAGCTCGTCAATCTTCAGTTGAAATCTATATACGGATTCTTTTTCCAACTTCTCTAATTCTTTGAATAACACAAACAGACACCCAAGGGGAATGTCCCAGATGGGATTTGTTATCATGCTTTCTCCAGATTCCACTTTATATATGAATTTTTTACACTTTCTTCCACTTTAGTTGTTGGAATTGCGGCATTTGCGAATCTGAGTTTGCAGATTCATTTCAGAGATTCTGGCTTTTCACGCCTAATCATTTGAGTTATATTGGTTAATTATTTTAATATGAAGTTTTTTCAATTTCTGATCGAGGACATAGTCGTATTTAAGCAGGCTATAAAAAAGAATAGCTTAGTAACCCATAAATCTCACTGGTTTTAATAATCTGGGATTTTCTCAACAGTAGCTTAGTGACACTTAATTGTGTAAATTGTCCATTAAGTTCTCTCTCTCTCTCTCTCTCTCTCTATATATATATATATATATATATATATATTTTTACACACACGTACACGTATTTGGTTATTCTAAAATTATTTCAAGTTTTAGTTTCCCAAAATTATCAATCAAATTCTGTTAGAAGTTGAAATAAATAGATTTTAAGAAAATGAGAAAAGATTCAAGTGTCAATTTGTGGTGTATTTTTATTGTCAAGTTTTTTTATTTGATTATTATGATGCATTTATTTCTTCTACTTTTGGAACGCAGAAAAATTACTTGTTCCTAATATTAAACCAGGTAATATTCTTTTACAATTGTACGTGTTCCTTTATATGGAGAGGTAATCTTCTTTTGCAATTGTACGTGTTCCTTTATACTAATCCCATGAATTTAGTCGGTTACAACATTATAATGTATTGATTCACTAATAAATTAGCTTCCCTCTCCCTCGAGCCAATTCATGTCTCCTTCTTTAATCCATCTTTCCTCTCCTTTAGGCCAGACTCTTGTTGATCCCCATTGCAATCCACACATGATGTTGTAGTTCAGCCTACCCCTACTACTTCAAACCACGATGTCCTTGTTGAGGAGGTGTGTTGTGATACTACTAGAAAGGTCATCACAAGTGGGAAAGAGTAAGTTCGTAATGTCTTCAATATTTTATTTGACTCTTTATACATTACGAGGTTAACACTGTGCTTTGTTTGTTTTATAGTTGGACACCTAATTATTAAGTAGTTAGCATACAGTTAAGGCACACCTTAGAGGCCTTGCACTATTATGACTTTATGAAGGAGATGACACACTTAGATGGTGGGCTGATTTTAAGGTGACTGTAATTACTAATTTCAATCAATTCTAATTTTATCATTATTCATCACATCATATATCTTTCCATTTGTTGTTTACTTTTACAAGCTATAATGATTTCGGTGCCTCAGGATGAATAGAGAATTAAAAAGGTGTATGAGTCAAAAGTCAGAAAACGTATAGGTGATTTACTGTCCAAAGCAAGGATGGAGAAGGCCAAACCTTCCAGAATGGGAGAAGAAGCATGGGATGAACTTTTGATATATTGTGATTCTCATAAGTTTAGAGAAAGATCATATCAAAACAAACTGAATCAATCTTCCAATAAAGGTAGAACATTGTGATCTACTGACTGCAAATATTACTTTGCCATAGCACCGAGCCTAGTAAGTACAATTCATAAATTATGTACACTTTCTTTCATGTTATTGGATTCATTTTTTCAAAATATATTATTCTTAACTTTACAACTTTTTTCAGGAATGTAAATATGATCGACCTATTGAGCTGGATGAACTATTTCTCGCCACTCACACTAAAAAGAATGGTGGTTGGTAGATGGTTGCACACATGCGACTTATGTAAGTTATTGTTATAATTTACTTATTTTACTTATTTCTTTAATATTATTTGATAGCAATTGTCCCTTTTACTAATTTATTAGGAAAAGTGTCATGGACCATTGAGGGTCATCCAAACAAACACTTTCAAAAGATCAAGTTTTAAACTCTAGCAAGCATCGGCTGAGGCAACATTACATAATAAATTTATTTAAATTTTAATTACAAGAGATGCTTAAGCTCACACTACATATCATATTACCGACAAATATTCTAGTTAAAGATGCTTCATAGACACTAATCATATATTAAAAATTAAATTATTTAATTGCATAACAAGAGTCTAACTCACATTTGTAAAAATATTATTTTAAAAAATAAAATACGTGTAAATACTAAATTGACGCAAACGATCTTTTTATTATTATAAATAATATATGTAGTGAGAGTTTAGTCCACATAAAAACAGTAAGTCTTTAAAAAGAAAACATTAAACGAGGGTTTGAACGAGAAATTTTTTTTATTTTTATAAAATTTTAGGGAGAACTTTGTCTTCACAATTACTAATATTTAAAAAAAAGTTTAGAAAAGGCTAAACCTTTACTACTAATATTTTTCTAAAAAAAGTGTGAATATTGGGGAATGAATAATAAGTTTCACTAGACTCATTTTCCATGCTAATCGGACACATAAAAACATGTAAGTCAATCTTTTACCTTTTGAAAACGTTTTGTTGTTGACAATTTTTTTTTTCTTTTTTTCGTATAGTGATTGTAATGCATTTAATTTCTTATAATATATATATATATATATATATATATAATTTTTGGGTTAATTATATTTTTCATCCTTCAATTATTGTTGAATTTTGGTTTTAGTACTCCATCTAAAGGTTGATCTATTTCAGTTCCTGATGTTTTGAATTGCATGAAATTGGTTCCCAATTTTAAACTTTGTTAGTATTAATTGATACTTGGCTAACAGATGGTCACGTCAGGATCTCGTTTAAAGGTTTCTTTTGATGACACTATTTTGCACGTTTTAGTTATACATTAATAATGATTTTAGGGCACATGGTAATTAAAGAATGTATCATGTAACTATTTGATGCATGGTTCTGTTAAAATTAGAAAGGGGTTTTGCTAAGAACCCTATCGATTAAACTTGCGCTGGTGAGCGAAGACAGAAGTAGTGATTTCAATCCGTAATCCAAAGGTAGAAACTTCATTCACAAGCGAAGAAGAAGTGGGTGGTCAGTGGTTTGATTTGATCGACGAAATCACCATTTCTGATGTGAGGTTAGTTATCTTGTTTACAAATTTTCTTTCGTTGAATGTTCGTTTTGCTCTGGTTTGGTTGTTTTTAAAGTTTGATTGGGGTTGTATTTGTTTGGTTTTGTGTTTTTATTTGAAATGTAGGGCTGGAAATGGGGTTTGCGGTCGCGTTTCATCATATGGATAGGTTTGAAAGGAATAGGGGATTGAAAAACGTTGGGGGTGAAATCCACATTGTTAAAGGGACCAATCCAGATTTTTGGTCATTCTTTGAAGCATTAGGCATCGTGAAGGATTTTAAATACGCTGGAGATGTGAAACTTTGGTGGAACGGTTCAAAACATAAGTTGTTAAACAATCTAAGATTGTTGAGTGAGATAAGGAGGCATTAGTGTTGACTAAGTATGCAGAGGATAGGAACGAAGAGGTTGATAAATTTGTTCAACATGTTCCTTGTCAGCCCGAAGTGGTGCATTTTATTGCTGGTGCTGGAATGGATGAAGAAGTGGGTCAGGCAGAATTGGGGGTGAAGATGATATGGTTTGTGAGGCAATTGTAGGGGGTGAGGCTGATGTGGTTGGTGAGGCAGAAGTGGGGGTGAGACTAGAGTGGGGAGTGAGGCCGAAGTGGGGGATGAGTAGGGATGTCAAAAAAATCCGTATTCACGGATAAAACCTGCAATGGGTAGGAAACAAATATTAAAAATGGATACCCGCTACCCGCGGGTACAGGTATTTTTGATACCTGCATGTTAATGGGGCGGGTATAGATATCATATATCTGTACCTGTGGATACTCGTACCCGCTAAAATTTAATTTACAAATATATATATATATATATATATATATATATATATATATATATATATATATATATATATATATATATATTAGTAAGAAGCATTCTGGCCTAATTTTTTCTCAGGAATCAATTGGAGAAAGTGGGTTTGTTGATCAAAGCACTAATTAAAGAATTTTCATTGTGTTGAATGTCATGTTATATTTATTTTATGATTATTTTGAATTATATGGACTTGAGTTCGTTTGAACTTTATTTAAAATTTATGACAGTGATGTATTTTATTTTATTTGAATTTATGATTAAATATATCTTTTTTAATGGATACCCGACGGATATGGGTACAGGTATGGGGCAGATATTTATTCAGCGGGTAGGGTATGGGGAAGCTACTACCCGTACCTTACCCACCCCGTTGACATCCCTAGGGGTGAGCCAGAACTTGCGGGTAAGGATGATGGGACTTGTCAGGCAGAAGTGGCAATTGAGGAGGATGTCGCATGTGAAGAGGTTGAGTCTGACAACGATGAAGGTGATGCTGTAGACAAACTAGATTATAGTGAAGAAGAAAGGGTAGCAGATGATGATGGATTTGGGATGGACATTCAACCACTTTTAAGAAATATTGGACCTGTTTTGGATATGTGGAAAGCAATGAAATGAAATCCAAGCATGGTGATGCACTGTTTGAATGAAACACGCATTTCTATTCCTTATTCACCATACATTGTATACCATTCTTTCAGTCAAATTTTTTTTTTCAAAATTACTTTCTGATACTATGAAATTGGTAAAAAACAGGAGACCAAATCAAAAAATAATTCATGGAATCCATTAATACCAAACCTTTTCCAAACTAAATTATTTCATTCACATATTATGCACATAATTATCAGAACTGATTACTTTTATACTGCCCTTAAAGTGCTTTACAAGCTAAATCAGAAATGTTATGGCAAATATCAAAAAGGTCATGGCAAATATCATATTCTAATACTTTTATATTCTCGTATTTTGACCAATACAAAACACTTCCTCACGAAAGTTACCTCACACAACATTAACCACCAACTTTAATACATAAGTAATCACTGCTGCAACTAGCCCAGACATAACTAATTACAATTAATCTTCAACAGCACCATAACGACCAAAACAACAGTTGACACCCACGACAAAACAAATAAAAGTTGCAGAATTTTTCCAATTTTTTCTCTTGTTGCAATTTCCTATTCAACTTCTCATTTTTCTTTATCAAGTCCATTATAACTTTGTCCTTTTTCAAACAACTTTTATCTTCTTCAACTACTTTTCCTCCGCTGGATTCAAATTCAGATTCTTTCCCTTCAAATGTAAATTCTAACTCATTAACCCATTCGAAATAATTACAATGAAAATTAGACTGCACAAAAAAAAAACCAAATAAAGCTCGAGTAAAAATGATGGATTTTGTCAAAAGTCGTCATTCGAAAATAAATTTGGGGTTGTGATCTGTGTAGATTTTCTCAAATGGTCAAAAGGTATTTTTGAGTTTTAAAAAATTCTTGAAAGTAAATAAAAAAATCTTGGAAGTATAAGAAAAAATCCCTAAATTTGGATGATACAGTAAAAATCACGGCTAATTATGTGGGTGTTTGTTTTTGGGGAAACTATTATTTTGATGAATGCAATAGATCTAAATCCAAAATGAATTAAACAATGTATTTTAAAACGATTTTTTAAATATTCGTTTACAGTCCTCAAGTTAACCTGAAAACAAATCAAACATGTAAAAAAAAAAAAAAACTCAAGCTATTGATTTCAAAAAATAATCAGAAAATTCATAAAATCTGACCAGATTCTTTAGGACTCTGATTCGTCATCCTGTCCTATATTATTAGGAACATGTTAGCTGTACAAAATTTTCATATACATAATGTCACAAATAATAATATCCGTGAAAACTATTTATTGAGTGATGATATCAGTGTTCTAATTAAATTCTCGTCAGTTTTATTAAATTGGTTTTGTAATTATACGAGGTGGGTAAAAGTGGACAAACAAGTTCAAAAACACAACTCAATCTACCTCGCACCTTTTCTTGCAGTCATACAAAACCTGTTCCGTTTTGTGATTCCTAAATGATAAACTTGATTTTAAAAAATTGGTTCCTACGTACTAAAGTGGGTGGTACTGCTAGAATGTGTGCTCGGTGCATCGATGATAAGATACAGAACATTATAGTTCTCTCATCCTTAAACCATGAAACATGGCATTGCCGACAAAGGATACATCCCCCGTAAACCATGAAATATGTTCTGCTATATTCATACATACACCTTAAAACTCCACTCCTAATGTAAGTCCATTTTTCAAAATAATTGACATTCACAAATGGGGTCATGTCAATCACAAATAGTGGGATATTGGAGCAGGATGCTCATCACAAACCAAAGACAACCCTTCGTTAGCATTGGCTCGTCGTATTTTTATAATTAAATTTTGATAAATTTTTTTAATAATTTAAGATAATATTTTTTTAAGTAGTTTTGAAATATAGAAAAATAAAAAAATAGAAAAATGAAAAATCACGTAAGAGATGTCACCTCAGGTTATAAGAAAAATTTGTTAAAATTTAATTATTAAAAAATCATTTTTCTTTAGAATATTAATAGTATAAAAGTTTTAGAGATTGTCTCAAAGATCCGACATAAATTAGAAATGACATAAATTAGAAATAAGACAAATTTATAATATATAATATTTCTACCACCCAATAATTTTACACTATTTTGAAATTATGGATTAAAATAGTTTAAATACTTCTTCTATCCATTAAAGTGCACGACGGAATACATACTAAAAAACGAACAATAAAATAACTCATATACATGTCACAAAATTATATATATATATATATATATATATATATATATATATATATATATATATATATATATATATATATACGGGTTAAATATGTTTTTGATCTTTAACTTTCAGTGAAAATTGGAATTAGTCCCTTTCGGAAACTTTTGTCCAATTTAGTTCTCTAACTTTACAAATGTTTAGTCCTTTTAACAAAATTTTATTAAGTTTATTTGACGTTTCAATCATATTTCAAGATTGTTTCTTAGCTAACATTGAAGCGAAAATATGTCAAGCGGGGTAAACAACTCAAATATTTTCATGAAACGCGTTTAAAACGTTAAATAAACTTTAAAAAATTAGTTAAAAAGGTTAAATCCAAACATTTTTAAGATTGGAGGACTAAATTAAACCAATATTTTAAAGAGAATCTAATTCCAATTTTTAGTGAAAGTTAAGAAACAAAAGCATATTTAACTATATATATTAGTGAAATAATGTATATATATACTTGGGAGACCAACGTTCTGAATGGACAATAGAGCATCAGCCCAATGGCATGGATCCATGCCGAAAAGTGATGCAACGGATGAGCCCAAATTTTCTTTCAAAATAAAGTCACTTAGAGTTCACTAGATTTCTAAAATAATGGCAAACAACTACAACAATAAAATTATGTATCACGCTTGAATAGTTAACTTCCTAATCAAGTGTTTCGTATATCATAAAATTCCAATTTCTAAGCATGTTTAATTTGATGGCATTATTTGAGTCTTAAAAGCGATTGATGAGGATGGGTATTTCCATTAATTTATAGATATTTTATGTCAGAAACATTGGATGCACAACAATGATATTCAACATCCCATGTGCTATGAAATAACCAATAAGACAATTAATTTGACTCAGCCACAAAACGATGCCAACATTTTTTGTTTTTCTTGAGGGGCATCAACAAGTTTAGCTCATGGCCACGGTGTGCACTCAAATGCTATACTAATGTTAATAATATCAAAGTTTAATCAATACTTATAGCCTTTTCTATTTCCCTCTTATGTCATCAACTCAATCTTCTATATCTCTATAATTGGTCTCACCGGAGAAAAAAAAAAAAAAAACTATAGTTGTTTTGAAGAATTTTCATTGATAATTGAACATTAAATTATTTACAAAATATATTGTTATCATAATATGTGACTAAATGACATTTAACCACTGTGTTTAATTGCTAAATATTTATTATATCTACGCTTCATTTTTGGATTGATTTACAGCGAATTTTCTTTGTCAAATATTTCGAATAAGTTTAGGATTTCAATGAATTTAAGTTGTAATTGACTTTTTATTATGTTAAAATTATTATATATATATATATATATATATATATATATATATATATATATACTATTCTTTTTGGTGTTGGAGTATTTTATTATATCTCATGATAAAAAAAACTATAGTTTTAGAATTATTTTATGAAGTAATGCATGCATATGTGTAGGATAACACTTAAAAAATAGTTTTAAAGGGAACTCTCGTTCAAAGTGAATGAGTTTTCAATAACTAATAATAAAATTAAAAAATATACGTTAACAAAATATTAGTAGTAGATAAATATATATATATATATATATATATATATATATATATATATATATATATATATATATATATATAAAGGCACTACACAATTTTTTAAAAATAAAAAAAAATTCATGACCTTAAGTTTTAATAAGATTTTTTTTCTACAATAACTTATAATAAAAATTAAATAATACATATTAACAAAATAATATATATATATATATATATATATATATATATATATATATATATACTACTATTTTTTAATTTAGACAAAAAATCATAAATGTTTTGAAAACCAATAATAATAAAAATAAACTCATGACTTTGATTCTAATATTAATTGTTACAATGAACAATCACCATTAAACTAAAAGTTATAACTGATAGTAAGGATGCAATTCTTTTTATTTAAGAACATAGTAGCATAAATATCATGATTCAATTGTAACTTGGTTACAATAACTTAATTATTATTAGATCACATTATTATAGTTTGAAATATTTAAAGTTAAATTATCCACAACTTAAAAAATTGGTCTAAAATACCAATAACTTTAGTGTTTGGATATATATATATATATATATATATATATATATATATATATATATATATATATATATATATATATATATATATTTATATTTATATATTTATATATTTATATATTTACTATTAAAGTGGAATGGCAAGGATGAATTTGCAAGTTGTATTTGTGTTTGTTTTTGAAGGTTTGCATGGATTCTAGGAATATAGGGATAAGAGAAGATGAGACATCCAGGCATATAGAAGAGATGTAGGTGGATGTACTGTACATGAGTGTGTGATTTACATAAAAACCCTTGGCTTTATTTACTTGTAAGGGAGAGAATAAGTTATATGGAAAGTTTGAATTGATTCTTTAGGTAGTAGAAAGCATCAAATGGATTCTAGGAAACATCAATTATGACCTATGCATCTACATGATGGAATTATTTTATAATAACTCTAACAATAAAAATTAATTATTATTATAATTAAAATGTTGATAATAATTGCAATAATAATATTCAAATTATTATTTAAGAAAATATAATTACAATTTATTTCTACAAATATTTTTTAATTTTAATTTTATTATTTCAATTTTAACTCTTTTCTAATTATAAATAACAATTTCAATTCAATTTTAATATAATTTTCACAATTTAAATTTAAATTTATATCACATTTATCCTTAAGGATAAAATGGTAATTATCTAATTTTATCTATTAAAACATTTTTTAATCTATCATACCAATTACATCATACACAAATTTTTATCTTAAGTTCATTCAAATAACATCATCTTTTCTTTAAAACAAATAATGTCACAATTATTTCTTCATCCACTCACTCTCCATCAAATCATCTCTCCAATCCAAACACACTCTTAAATATGGGATCTAAATTACTCACAATTTCAAAAATATGGTCTAAAATATCCTAGTTTTGATAATTATTGTTTATAAATATCTACATCTTCTTACTCATTGTTTAAAACAAATAAACAACATTTTTATATAAAACTTAATATATAACTGCAATTAAACAAAATATGATTTATTTTTATTTTAGGTAATGATTTTTTAATCGTTCTCGTGGAAACGCTTTTTAATATAATGATGTAGTAAGAGGATGTAAATATGTAAGTTTTAGAATTTAGATCCTTCTTTAAAAACATATCTTACAACAGTAAAGTCATCCTCGCGTTGTATTGTAATGTACCTTATGATAGTTAGATAATAATGTGATTTTTCTTCTATATATGACAACATTAAACAATTTTTTAATTATATTTCCAAGAACAATTCTTTAACTGTCATTAAATGAAACTTTTAACTGTTGTGAGAAACTTCTTTTACATGGTTACATATTTGTTAGTATAATCTCTTTTTTAACCTGAGGTATTTTAGTATCTAAATAATTAACATAATGCAATTTAATTTTATAAAAAAATTAAACATAGATTATAATTTCAATATTAAAAATAGTAACTAATAAATACTAATAAGTCATTTTACCGCCTAAATACTATAGAATAAACAAAAATTAAATCGTATTATGCTAACCACTTATTTATATATATATATATATATATATATATATATATATATATATATATATATATATATATATATATATATATATATATATAATTACTTTTAAAAATACATAAATAATATAAAGTTGTACCATGATAATCTTGTATAACGTTTAAATATATGAGATGAAATTTTTGGTTTGGAGTGTGATGAAGATCTTTTAAAGTCAATTTTGTAACATCCCAATTTTAGCAGCTTAAAACTAATAAAAATAGGGAGTTTCATCATAGTTCCAAAACAGATAATCCGGTGTACATAATATATTAATACAGTCTTTAATAAATACCAGATTCCCAATTTGTTCTCATATGCAACAGTCCATGAATCTAGCACAATCCAATCATACACTCAATTACACAGTTTAAGCACTCATACAACACTCAATCATGCAATTCAAAGTCATCAGAATGATTTCTATACGAAATTTAAGTAAAATAGTTAGCTTCCCTTACCTGTTATCCTGTTTAGACAACTTTATAAACGTCAACGCCTTAAAAACTTCAACACCTCTAACTCCACAGGATGCTCTATCTACACATAGAAACATCACAAGAACGATCAGGACATACTGTTATGATCACTGATCAACAGAGACTCATACTGATAATTAAAACATCGCATGCAAGCGGAAGAGGGCTTGCATGCAACAGAAAACAGAAAAGACTAAAAATGAGAGCGGAAACTCAACTTACGCGAACGGAGAAACTGATCGGTCCAATTTGAAGAGCTCGCCGAGAGGATCAATCCTACGGTCTCGGTTCTTCAATCAGACGACCAGAGAGACATAACCTCTAGAGAGAAGTCAGAGAACTCTAGAAAAGTGGTTTCTAGAGAGATTGTGTGTTTTAAAATAATGAAACTCGTTTAGAACAATTCTATTTATACTAAAACCTTTTAATATTAAAATAATCGAGTCTCACTATTTTTAAACCACAATCACTTTTAAAATGCCATTTTCTAGGGTCTTACATTCTCCCCAATAAGAAAAGTTTTCGTCCCCGAAAATTCACTCGTCAGATAGAAAGAAAACCATGCTCTCCTCATGTTCTTTCCAACAACAACCTAGGCATGACTGACTTAACGATTGCAACACCTAAACTTACTGAAAACTCTACCTCTGTGCTAAGCGATATATGTTTAATAGTGTAGATTGGATTGGCCACTACTCTCAAAGCAACTCTCCACCTTCCACCTTAAAACTTGAATGATCATTTACACCTAACGAACCCACTTTTGTCTGATATGCTGACTCACCTTCCATATGCTCTCCACTACTTCTAGTAGGTGTTTACCAAAATTTAAAGATTTGCAACCGATCTCAACCTAAAACGTGATTGTTATCACTTCTCTTTATCTAGTTTCTTCCTTGTGGTACCACACATCTGGCTTGATCACACACAACTTCATAACATTCTTGACCACCCTATCCACCACCATCCTCATGACATCATGGTTCTCATATTGACTTTGACCAGGGCAGCAGAGTCCATAATAATGCTATCCCGCTTCCAGACTAGACCCTTTACTTGCGGCAACAACGACTCCAAATTCTGACACTTCCTCAACATTTATTAAACCACTAATCTTCAACCATCTCTCCACCAATTCTTAATCTTCATTGTCGAACCAACCACTACAATTCTCTTTTTGCTTAAAACACATACTAGCACTTTTTCGCTTCTAAGGTGATAGCACAACTCAAAACCATAGCTCGATTTCTCTCTCTCGTTTCCTATCCATCTCCCTCTATGCAACTCCATACTTCTAGCTGTTGATGATCACTAAACATCTTTAACAAATCTTCATAACACTGACACATATGTTGTTTTAGAGAACTCACTACCACATCAACCACCAGGTCATGAGTACGATACCTCCTTTTCTCCTATATTCCCGCTATTGATAAGTATATCCCACCATTATTCCGCTGCGTCACTCTGATCAACAACCATTTTTCACCTCTGATGTGTTTAGCCACAAAAGACCGTAAAGAATAATCAATCATTGAAGCGCCGATCATGTTTTTCTTCAACGTCTTGACGACTCTCTTCACACTTGAGAAACTTGTCGCGAAACCTTGATAATAACTTGCTTGTAAAACCTTACTTAAAGTCACTTTTAGAATTTCCTTTCCCTTAACACATTTTCCAATGATCTTAACCACTTACGATCATAGATCTTAACATATAATTACTTCTCTTTCCAAACTTTGTTAGACTAGATTACTAACGATGATACACTGCGATTAAACCATTGCTTTTCTAAGGACTCCTCCACCTGTTGTCTTGACTCCACACTTTTAGCAAAACCATCCAATGTAAAACTATTGATACTGGTTACGTTTCATATATCAATGCCATAATGAATCCCACCGCTTGTCGGTGATTGTTCTAACATCTGCTTCATAACATAACTAAAACTGCTTCACCACTAAGATCCCTTGCATATGTTTTTCGCGGCCTTTACTAGATAAACACTCATACCGGTAACACTCTGTCTTCACTTTTCAACTTGTTCCATACATTGATGCACAACCATTTACTCACCTTCTTGAAACAAGGAACATCACTTCCTATGATACCACATTCCACCAGAATGAGCTTGGAAAACAACCAAGTCACCCTTGAGATTTATGCTCCCAAACCTTGTAAAGGAAACAATTTAAGTTAACTTTGAATTTGAATCATTTGATCACCTCGAAACATACCACACGTCCAAGAAACATTTACTTGTTCGCCATAGAAGAAAAACTACTAGCTCAAACTCCAACTCTTCCTTGCAGTTAACCATGACTCATTTACCATATTGACGACACCAAGGTTTTATGATCACGAACGAAACCAAAACTCATATCCCAAACACCACCTTCTGAATTTGATAATTTGCATTAATAGCTTAGCACCAACTATCATAGACACAATTCCAACTATTTAGGATTTTTCTTCTCCTTTCATTATTTACGGTACTCTGCCTTCTCTAGCTTTTATCGTTCCCACAAGATCGAACTTAACGGTTCACTTCTTCTTCCCACACTTGAATTTCTCTACCTCAGCCCAAAGTCAATGCTTATGCTCATGAATTACTTTTCCTTGAAACATCCTGCTGTCTACTGAAAAGATCCAAGCATCTCCTTCTGATTATTGAACCTAATATGAAACCTTTATGCCACTTCATTCTCATCCACATATTATTTCTCTTTCTACTTAGGAAACATCATCTTACCTAACTGATCCGCAAACTCTGATATGTCTTAACCTCCCACTAGGGATTTGTCGTCTTTTTACACTTCACGATCTTTATCTTTCTTAGCTTGCTCGATGCCAAACAATCTCATTATTTTCTGTAACCTAGGATCTACCAATTATTTCTTTTCCACCAATCCAATAAAGCACTAGATATGGTCTTACGACTATATCTAATGACACTTCTCCTAACATTGCATGTATCTAGATAACTCTGAACCTCATAATTGTCGGGATGTAGAACCAAGTTGATTTTCCCCAAACATTGTTGCGCTGGCATACACTGATATTTTCCATATTTCTAACCTCTGAACTCAACTCCTTTTGGAAAACTTGTGATATTTGATCTCGTGAGCCTGCACTTGAAGCTTCCTTAGTCTAGACGTTGATGCTAAATTTTAACCTCTTTATCCAGTCTACTAACCCAAAGCTTAACTTTCCTTGCTCATCGATCTACTTCATACAACAAACCTATATCCTTGAGACAAAAAGTTATCTCAAAAGCTATATCCAACCCTCACAAAGGTAAGCAGGTCAAGTTGACGTTCAATCTGCATTCCTCTATCACTATAAACACTAAATATGCAAACCATAGAGGTGCAACAAAACAAACATGGACACAGAAAGCAAAACTCTAACATCTATTGATAGCCAAAACTTTTGTCTATCTCTCTTATTTTCTCAAACTAGTAAAATTAAGAAAGGAAAAAAATCTTTGATCTAGTCATGAGTGTACACCCTCATTACTTTATCAAGACGTTTTCTGTTCTTAATACTTTCGGTTTTGGAGACAAACTCTACTAAACTTGAACTCTAACACAAACAAGACATGACAAACCCACAACCTTCAGGTCATCCTAAGGACGAACTACTCTGATACCATAAATGTAACATCCCAATTTTAGCAGCTTAAAACTAATAAAAATAGGGAGTTTCATCATAGTTCCAAAACAGATAGTTCGGTGTACATAATATATTAATACAGTCTTACAAAAGAGATGACTATAAAAATATATCACTTATACACTTAAACTAAACTAATAAGCTCTATACTTAAACTGACCACTGCTAAAGCTCCCACTGGAAACCTCCTTCTCAACACTAAAACGATGGTTCTTCATCCTCTAGAAGCACCTTTGACACTGCAACCACATCTGCTCCCACCGAATAGGTGATCATCGCAAAAGGAAAACATACAACACGAGACAAACACACAACAAGCAAGGGTAAGCTAATCTGATTAAAATAATCATACAGTTCAATTATAAACAAAAATCATGCAATCTTTCTCATTTTCACCAGAATCACATAGACCACCACAACCACAATGGAGATATATTACTTTAGACTCGATATCCAGATTATGTAAGCGACATTGGATCACAGGGTGGCTTGCACCTGTGACGGTTCCCAAACTCTACAGAGTTGGACACAAGGAGTTATCACCCGACTGCTCACAGGGTAAGTCCCCTTCGCGTCTAAGACTTGATCAAGTCCAAAGACTAGGACCTCCTGCTACTCCTCACGACATAATCCATTATGCTCTAACTGAGCGTGAATGATTATTGGAGTTTCAGGATACCAACCCATACGGAGTCCTTATGTCCTTACATACACTAAAACATTCCTCTTAGAATTTCCCTTGAAATCCTAATTCAACCACATCTTCTCACATTCCAACTTCATGCAATTTCACCACACATATTATCAGTCATAACAATTCATGCATATCATAACTAAGTTCACATTTTAACATTTAAACATAGTTTCATCCATTAGAAACAAGGAAAATAACACTCAGCTGCAGAGGTTCTCGCCCAAACTAGAAGATCTCGCCCAGGCGAAAGGGCTCTCTCGCTTAGGCGAGTCATTCTCGCCTGAGCGAGGCTTGAAACAGAGAACAACCCAAACTCTGGGTGAATTCTCGCTCAGACTAAGTTGTCTCGCTTAGACGAGAGTGACTCTCGCTCAAGCGAGACTGGCTCGCCTAGGCGAGATCTCGCACAGAGACATGGGATGAGTTTCTGGTGTTTTCGCTCAGGCGAGACCTGCTCGCTTAGGCAAAAATACCAGATTCCCAATTTGTTCTCACATGCAACAGTCCATGAATCTAGCACAATCCAATCATACACTCAATTACACAGTTTAAGCACTCATACAACACTCAATCATGCAATTCAAAGTCATCAGAATGATTTCTATACGAAATTTAAGTAAAATAGTTAGCTTCCCTTACCTGTTATCCTGTTTAGACAACTTTATAAACGTCAACGCCTTAAAAACTTCAACACCTCTAACTCCACAGGATGCTCTATCTACACATAGAAACATCACAAGAACGATCAGGACATACTGTTATGATCACTGATCAACAGAGACTCATACTGATAATTAAAACATCGCATGCAAGCGGAAGAGGGCTTGCATGCAACAGAAAACAGAAAAGACTAAAAATGAGAGCGGAAACTCAACTTACGCGAACGGAGAAACTGATCGGTCCAATTTGAAGAGCTCGCCGAGAGGATCAATCCTACGGTCTCGGTTCTTCAATCAGACGACCAGAGAGACATAACCTCTAGAGAGAAGTCAGAGAACTCTAGAAAAGTGGTTTCTAGAGAGATGGTGTGTTTTAAAATAATGAAACTCGTTTATAACAATTCTATTTATATTAAAACATTTTAATATTAAAATAATCGAGTCTCACTATTTTTAAACCATTATCACTTTTAAAATGTCATTTTCTAGGTTCTTACAAATTTTAGGCTGGGGTTTAAAGAATGTCTAGGTATAGATCAAGGAATTTGAGACTATATAAAATATACAATTAAACACTAAACTATAGTGATAGATAAATTATAACAAATTCCCTATACTCTCAAAAATATTATAAGATAAAATGCTTCCATCTTTTAAGTAAACTAACCTAAATCATCTTTCCAGAATTTCATATATTTTTATATCATAAAAAATTCATAGATATATAAATTGTTGTTCAATCTACAACCTTATTAGCTATAAATAGAAAGATTATCCAAACGTCTGAACAACTTAAAGGTTCTGATTTAAAATTGCTTAAACTTGGAACCAGAACAAAATTACATGCCCTCACAACTTTCTTGTTTTTTAAATATATTAAATTATAATCATGTGTATAAACATATAATGATATTATGATCCATTTTTAACCCATTATTACAATTATCTGTTTTAATTTTTTTAGTGGTGTGATGTAATAATCTAAAGATGATTAGAATGATAGATTAAAAATAAATAAAAAAATAGTCAAAATATCATTATATTTCTTAACTTTTAATGACTTTATATAAGAATTTCAAATTTAAGTACAATATATAATTATATTAAAAAAATATTCAAAATAAGAGTTTTACACTGTTACTTCCAACGGAAAATACTTCGGCCCCTAAAAGACCCATTAGGGAAAGAATTCCTCTATTTTTCTTTAAAAGGAAAGACAAAAATAGTAATTATTTGGTATCTGCCAAATTTAAATATTAAACTAACAGTTTTGGAATCAACACGTGTGTTTGGATTGAGTTTCCAATGCATGTATTTTGAATTTTAACGTCAAATCAATATAAAATCGCAGAGACTACATGGCTGGCTTCGAAAGAACATGGTCCATTATTCACAACGTTGAACGCACAGCATTTTTCATACAAAACCTTCCAAATATTCACTCTTTTCCTTAAGATGACTTGAGATTGTGAGATAAACCTGAAGCAACACTAGTGACACAAGATTCACCAAACAAGAACTCTGGTAGTTATTGTTTTATATACCTTAAATAAATTACTAGTAATGATTAAGACATTCTTATCATAAGCACTGTCACATAATTGCACACAACATATTTTGTTAATATGCAAGTAGCCTTTTGAAATTGATAAAAGAGCACAGAAAATAGACGTGTGAATGAACAGCAATAAGAAAGGTGGAGATGGAGGAATGTCCACGTGTTATCCCTGAAACTAAATGACATTGTATTGGATATGATATGGATTGAAAGAAAGAGGGATAGTTGGGCAGAAGTACAAGAACATGGGGTTCTTAAGCTTTGGGGAACAAATGGGTAGGGGTCCATTCAATTGAAAGTGAACCATAACCTTTACTTTTCAATAATTTGTACGTGCTACTGTTTTCAAGCTTATTGGTGTTTATGGCTAAGGTCAAGAAATTGATCCAATAAACCCTTTCATACCTTATCTTTTACACCAAACTCAAAAAGCATTGGGGACTCTGCAACCACCAAGATTGCAAACAAACATTAGTGATTTGGAATTAGACTTGCCATTACAACTCAATTAGCTTTCAACCTTATCCCGTTGTGTTGGTGAAGATGTCATTCCATTGTTACCAACTTCTTTCTCTCTCAAACCTACACATAACTACAAAACATGATACCAATTTCTCAATGAAAAAGAAAATGTTGAAAGTTTCATATCGACTAGAGATAAAGTAATTTCATAATATATTAGTAAATACAAATATTATCTTACAAGTCGGTTGTGTGAGATTGAGTTAAACTTAAAATTTACTACTACCTTGACGTGAGAGAGTATCTTCAAAGTTCACTTCTTAACTGATAACACATATTTTCCTTGTCACTACTTGCGTTACCTATAGTGCTTTAATGAATTAAAGTAATCCTTAGAATAAGTCAAAAGATTGATTTGATAGCAAGGATATATAGAGCAATATATTGACCATCATATATAATGGTGGTGGTTCAACTTGCAAATGGGTAGAGATAACATTTGGTTTAGTGATGAGTATCTGCTAATGATTTTAGCTTCAAGATCGTTGACAACACTAAAAAATTACCCTAAAGAAATATACATATGAATTATGATATGGATTTTCCCATAGGGAAAGAAGCTAGAAATCGAAAGAAGGTTGGGTGCATGTGCTTTCTTAACCTAACCCTACCTAATTCAATGGGGGATCCAATTGAGAGGGAAGTCCCCACCACACCCACATGAACTCACATTGCATATGTCACAATTCTCACTATCTTTTTTCTTTCTTTAATGGAAGAATATTCAACTTTCAGTACCCTAATCTTTTATATTTTGATACATGACGTCAACCTTTTTGAACTTCAGCTGGCCATGTTTCTAAGTTTTACTATTTTTCTTCTTCTTTGGTATGCGTCAAAGATTAAGGTGGATGAGAATATATTCAAAACGAATTTTATTTTCTTTTTTCTCATATTCATCACAATTGCATTTGTTACACCAAATCAATGTCGTTTGATAGAGATCCATCTTATCTCACTGGTTTTGCTTCAAACAAATTTGTATGTATACAAATTACAAGAAAAATCAAATCAAATCTAACGTCTTACCAGACAATTTTCACATTATACTTAATCAATAACCTCATTTTTTTTAATAATCGTTAATTGCATTTTACAAGTCTCTCTCACACATATATATCTCTCACACACATGTATATGCATACACAGAGGAACGAGGTTCATTTACAATCAATCTAAAAAGTAAAAAAAAAATTTAAATATATTAAAAAATGTGTTTCATGATAATTTTTTAGCTAACGTTGAAACAAAAATGTGTCAAACAATGTAAACAACTCAAATGCTATCATGAAATGCATTTAAAACGTTAAATAAACTTAATAAAATATGGTTAAAAAGACTAAATTTACACAGTTTTAAAGTTGGGTAGCTAAATTAGGCCAAAGTTTTGAAGAAGGACTAATTTCAATTTTCACTGAAAGCTGAGGAATAAAAACATATATAAAACTTTTAATTATATTGTATATCAAATGTAATGTAATTTGAACTTTTATATATATATATATATATATATATATATATATATATATATATATATATATATATATATTACTCATCTTCAAATCATCGATTAAAATTATATTTCGTCCTTACCTTAAAGTATGTATACCAATTTCGTCCATATACTTCATAAAAAAAATGTTCTTGGTAGCAAATGGCAGTCAACTCCTCACTACAACTCTCTCTTTTCTCTTGTTTGGAGTTTTTCTTCTTCTTTTTCTCTTCTTTATATTCTTCGATTCATTAATCCCTAATTGTCATTATAATTTTTTAGATGCATTCAAGTAGAGGCAACAACAATTGGGGTTCTCAAGTGATCTGATTAAGGGTCAAGGGTCAGGGTGAAGGCGTTGTAGGTGCTAAGTGCAAGTCATGCATGGCGGTGTGTGAGGTCAGTACGTGGAAATCGTGATGGAATCCATTGGAAAGGTTGTGAACTTGGACAGGGTGGGAGAACAATGTGATTGAGTTTTGCGACGCTCACAAAGGGTAGGAAGTGGTTGGGAGAAGATTTTTTTATCAAGTCACAAGGACGAAAGTTGTCCATGTTAGAAAGCGATTTATGAAAACCGGGAAGTGCATTAAAGATTTTACAAACTAAGAAAACAGAATGTGTTCACCTTCGCCACCTCTAACTATTGAATCATCAACTTCCATCGGTCTTCACAACCATCACTAGGACCATCCCATAACCACCACCACTAAGCTCATCACCACAAAAAAAAAATATATATAATTTATTTATTTAGAAATCTACTTCTACTATATCTATAAGAAAAGTTAATACAATTGAAAATCCATAAATACCTAGTGGTCATAATTTGATATCTGTCATATTTTTTGGTTTTTTTTGTCATTTCACTTTTTCCTATTTTGCAAATACCCTTCTTATTAAAAAAAAAAAAAAAAAAAAAAAAAAAAAAAAAATTTTTTTTTTTTTTTTTTTTTTTTT
>Ga0209589_1004165_pt1 | contig 25120 bp, 15 predicted proteins | sample CowpeawhiteBW_FD_187525 | JGI IMG/M metagenome (GOLD analysis project Ga0209589, IMG submission 187525) | Root nodule microbial communities of legume samples collected from California USA - Cow pea white BW (SPAdes) (version 2) | ecosystem: Host-associated > Plants > Roots > Nodule | place: USA...
ATATTTAATTGATATATGGAACAATAAAAAAATGGGTATGGGTATGGGTATAAGAAAATACCCGTTACCCGGTGGGGATGGGGATGGGTCAAAAGTTGTATACCCGTTGGGTTTGGGGATGGGGATGGGGATGAATTTTTATTATGGGGATGGGGATGGGATCATGATACCCGTACCCGCCCCGCCCCGTTGCCATCCCTAGTTGTAATGTAGGTTTAAGTATATCTGTAATATGTAATTTGATTTGTTGTAATATATATTGTTATTTAATGTTATTGGATATAAATGATTTATTTCGATTTAAATGTTTTGAAATGGTTGATTTGTTAATTTCAGTATATGAAATGATTATAATTATTAAGTAAATATAATATATTATAACTAAGAAGAATTAATTAATTTGATGTACTATATTTAAATTTCTTAATTTTGTTTATATTTGTAACGTTAATAATTTAAAAGTTTATTAATTGTTGGTAAATTTAAATTTAAAATCATAACTATTTAATTTGGAATATAAGGTGATTAAGATTTTAATTGATCAAAAAACCTATTAGTAGATATTTGAAATTGAATAAGAGACGTTATTTTTTTTGGTTGAAATTATTAATATCATTAAATTAGAAATAAGATATTTATGGGAATACGAAGAGTTGGCGGCAAAAGGAATTATGGTTAGTCTTGTCAACGTTCTCAGACTGATATTGTGGAAGTTTTTATTCTAAAGGTCAGAACGTTTGGATGTGCAACAAAACGTTTCCTTTATTTTAGTTAAAAGCAGATATCGTGGCTGTTGTTTTGTTCACAAACGAAGAAGAAAAACAGTCTTCCTCAGCAGTCACAGAACCGTCCGACTATCAATGTCTGCCTCCAAAGATTTCAGCTTCACCAATTTCTACCAAAACTCTGTGATGGTGATGGAACCCTTAGAGGTTAGTTCGTTTGCATGTTTGGTTTTTTAATGTTTTGTGTGTTTGATGTATACAGTTAGTTTTTGGACGAAAGTTTATATTTTTCTGCCATCCTTTGGTTCAACCATGTCCATAAAGTTTTATACAATTGTTATTTTGAAGGAAGTTTGTGGTTTTATGCTTTACAGGAATTTTTGGAGTTTGAAGAAGGATTTTATGAACAATGGGGCAAATCTCTACTGCTGGGGACAAATTTTTTCAGTGATCCTAGAGGAAACGTGATCAACATAGAGTTTGAACCAAGTCTTCTTCCTCAGAGACAGTTCCGTGTGGTAGAGCAGTTGATGGGTTTTTATGACCAAAACGATGTGTATTACGTCGTTAGCCTTTACTGTGGAGATCGCTACTTTCGTATGAGGTTGTTCGATCTGGACTGGAATGAAGTGGTGTATCCTGGTAGAAGGAACAATGGTCTAGCATGTGACCCTCTGTCCTCAGTCAGATTTTTCCAAGCCTTTAGAGTGCAGTTCATTCCAAACACGGTATGTAAGTTTAGTATTTTTTTTTAATTTTTACTTTACATTTCGTGTTATTTTTACTAATATAGGGATTTTGTTGGTTATTCTGGTAGTTGTTGATAATCTTGCCCGAGTACTTCCAAATGTTTTGTCAGGAAAAAATTTCGTTTAACCATCCGGTCAAGTTGTATGATCCTTTGGCCAAAAAATTTGAAATTTTTGTGGACACAGATGAGGGTGGAAGGATGGTATTATTTGGATTTTGTTAGTATGTTGCATACTATGGGTTCGTTTCTCCTTGTTTCCTACATTTAAATTATGTAGGAAACAATGTCTTTGTTCACAGGATCTTCTCGGTGGAAGGAGTTGAAATTGATTATAGGAGAGATTTGGAGGCTGGTGGTAGCAACCAAGTTGAAGTTAGTTTTGTTGATTGTTAAAAAATATTAAGTTCTTATGATGTTCGGTCATCTTCTTTGGTATGGCTGATAGTTGTAGTTATTACTTAATAATTTTGGTTTATATTTATCTTGTTAAGACAAATTCTTTGAATGTAGTATCTGGATGCGAAATTTGTCAAAGAAGGCTTGGTGAAAGGGAGAAAAAACTATGTTCTAACGAATGGCCATTCACAATTCTGGAACTGCAAGATTCGATGGACAGGCAGGAGTTCATTTGAATGTTATCTGACTTGTGGTTGGAAGAAATATTGTCAGGAGAATGGGTTGGTTGCTGGAGATCGTGTTAGATTTATGGTGCAGACTGACCAAAGCAATGTCATCCAAATTCTGAAGATTTAGCAACTATAAGTATTCGTAGTTATTTTGGTCTGTAAAACGAATGTATGGCACGTATGAACAATGTCTATTTAGTTTTCTTTATTTGAACAGAACTAATATTTTGTATGTCAACATTGATATTTTTGGTATGTTGGCATTAATGTTTGTGTAATATTTTGTATTTGAATATTAACCTTTTATGGTATGTTGTCATCTTTGTTTATGAAGACCAGAATATATAATATTAAATGAAGTATGTATTGTAATTATATGTGGTATTTGGGATTCGTGAATGTTAAATAATTTAATTTTACTACTTTATATTATTTTAAGTAGATTATTAGAGAAAAGAAAGATTTGAATAATTTAAAAAAATATATCGGGAAATTAAAATTGTGAACTTGTACATTATTTGAATATCAAATAACTTAGAATAAATTAAAATAATATATTACTATATTTTGTATTATATGAAACGTAGAGCAAGAAAAATTAAAAGTTAATGAACTATTCTAAATAGCAATTGGTAAATAAAATTGGAAATTTATAAGTATTATTACGTAAAAATACATCCGACTTCATTGATATAAGTATTGTGATTGAGAAAATTATTTACTATACAAAATTAAATTAATTAAATAATGTGTAGTATCAAAATTAATAATTCAATTTGTACAACTAAGATTTATAATAATGTTAAATATTTAAATAAACTATAATAAGTTAAAGATGTTAACATTTGTTAATATTATTATCTGTAACTGAATTGAAAAAGTAATTTGAAAGTTCATGATTTCATGTACTCAATATAGGTATGATAGTCATAATTACAATAGCTATTTGATATATGAAAATGGATCACGATTTCTAGAGCTTATAACAATAATAATGTCAACTATGTGGGAGGTGCGGTGAAGAATGATGGGTGTTTGGTTAGTAAATAGTCATTATTAATTGGGCTAGTTATAGGTTTTAGAGTCTTGGTTTACCTGAAAAAATTAATAACGTGACAGTTATGTTATGAAGGTCCATGGCATAATTATGGTGGTGTGTTTAGTAAGTATATTGAGTATCAATTGGGCTGAATATAAGTTTGACAAATACTTCTTTTCATAAGTAATTATTATACGACGGTACATGGGCACTATTTGATTTGATTGTGGTAGGTGTGCCAAATAATTATGTTGGTGTGAATAATAAGTAATAACAGTCGTTTGTTGAATCTATGCATTTATTATATGTTGTTTGGTTTTTTTGGTGTATGGTAGATTAGAATTTTAATGCATTTGCCAAAATAAGCACGTATTCAAGGAATAAAAATGGTAAAAAGAAGATATAATAAACCAACGTAAATAATGACAGAAGGAACCAATTTACTTACATCTCCATCTTTTCCTTCAATGCATTCAAACAGAAACTTAAAACAGGACAACAATTCAGCATATGAATGCAGCACAATCAACGATTGATATCTTCAAAAGTAGCCTCTGACAGGAATTTTAGACAAAATACAGGAACACAGGTATGTTACCATACAATACAGTCATACATTGTTAAAAACTTCTTTGAAAACTACATTTGTCGTAGTAGTCAAAGGTTTGTTTTCATTGTCATGGATTAAAATCTTTAATCCGGATTTGCTTTTAACTCTAGAAGCTGCAACATATAATTGACCATGACTAAAAACTGGTGTTGGCAAATACAACCCAACACAATCTAAAGATTGTCCTTGAGATTTGTTAATGGTCATAGCATAAGACAACATGATCGGGAATTGTCTTCTAATCAGCTTGAATGGCCAAGGGGACTGGGATGGTGACATGGACATACGTGGAATATAAATCTCAGTTCCTTTTGATTTTTCATTAATAATCTTTGCACTGATTACATGGTTTGCAAGTTTAGTCACTATTAATTGGCTACCATTACACAAACCTTGAGATTGATCCAAATTTCTTAACAGCATAATTGGAGCACCAACCTTTAGCTTGATACTATGATTTGGCAGTCCAGATGTTCTTAAAGAATTTAGAAATTCAGGTGTAATACCATCGTATGCTTCAGCTTCAGCTGGCTCAGAGGTATCTATGCAGTCGGAGCTTAGATATTCTTTAATTTCTCCTGAAACACATGAATCAGATTAAGTTGACAAATCTTAGTGATGATTTAGTAAATTCTTAATTATGAATAATGACTGACCTGGAATTGATTCCAAAACAGATTGATTAATTTGATCAACTGTTTCAATTCGACTGGCTAGAATAGCTCTTGATATGAGGAACCCTTCATCTTTGTACTTTTGCACTAATCCTGGATATGTGCTATTAACAATGGCTTGGATAGGATCATTATATTCTGATATTAGTAATTCTGATGGGATTTCTATGTCAACTAATCCATCGTTTGGTTCATTCAATGCACCATTGCCAATTTTTATTATCCAGGAAGAAAACTCTTCAATTTCAGCTATAGTAGACTGTTGTAACCCATTTTGCAACAGCCGCATGTTCTTTGTCAAATTCATAATCTGGCAATGATCCCAAAGATAGGATGAGTTGATAGTAGCATGAACAATATCAGACCTGCTTCCACGTGGAATAACAGGCAGTATTTGTCTAAAATCTCCTCCAAAAACAACTACTTTGCCACCAAAAATTGAATCAGTTTTGTTCTTTTCCCTCATGATGTCTTTTAAAGTACGATCCAATGCTTCAAAACAATACTTGTGAGCCATTGGTTATTCATCCCAAATTATTAGGTTTGCCAATTTCATCAAGTCTGATAGTTCACTACCTTTTGTAATGTTGCAAATAGAGTGCTCCAGTGTAGGAACGGGAATCTTGAATTTAGAATGAGCTGTCCTACCTCCAGGCAATAACAATGAAGCTATACCACTTGATGCAACTGTCAACACTATTTTTCCTTCAGATCGAAGAGCAGAAGATAAGGTAGTCCACATAAAAGTTTTCCCGGTTCCACCATAACTGTATAAAAAGAACATCCCCCCTTGATCATGATGAACAACATCTATAATCTGTTGAAAAATATGTCTTTGCTCTTCTGCAATTGGTCAGAATTTATTAAGTTAAATTTTAATGTCTTCATGAATAATGCATGGAGAAAAGAACACAAACCTGTCATACGGTTAAAGTTAGATTCAAATACATGTAGCTCATGATCCTTGTTGTAATCAAGTTCTGCATATACCAATCTATTTCCACAATAATCTACCACAAAATCATTGGGATAAGGCATAGATGGCCATTCCTTTAATGTTCTCCTGTTATTCTGCAAGAGCTTCTCAATCTCAATCAAAGTCAAAATTTGAAGAGTTTCAATATTGAGAATGAGTTCTGCAACACAAAAATTCAGTTAACATACTTGGAACATGAAACATACATTTGATATGCTTTAATTGATTGTACCTTGATTTCTAGCAATAATCCGTTCGTTGTATAGTATTCCATCAGACAACCATTCCCATGTTTTACTCCACAGCTCTTCAGGTTTTAAGACACTATTTGACATAAGGATGGTTACAAATAATTTCCTTAAGAAGTGTCCGGATCCCCAAATAATTTCCTTAAGACACTATTTGACACTATTATGTAAAATTTATAGCACCACTGCATTAATGACATAACAACAACAAATTACAAAATAGTTATCAAATAATTAAAAAACTATTGTAAATATAAAACACCATACATAATGAAATAAACCTCAAATCTTTGAGGTCAAACACAACATTTTTGGAATGGCCTTTCTCCTCTACATTGTCCAGCATACCAATCACATCTAACATGCAAAAAAATTAATAAATTAAAAAAAAAACAAAATATAGGACACATACATAACGATACAACAATAAACTTACCAACCAACAAATCAGAACAATACTTTCCATCGATGATATCCTTTATACTTTTGAACTTCCAAAGCTTTCTAGGTATGCTTGCAATGGGTTGTGGTCGTATAGACGTTGCTCCTATAAACAACAGCTTAAATGGATGCTAACAAACTCTATATTGAGCTCTGTTCTTCAAGAGTTTAAAGTTATGCATTATGTAACTTTCACCCTCTTTTAGCTTCTCTTCCCAAACACCCATATCTTCCTTCTTAATCATTGCAACAATAACATCACCCTGAACAACAAATTAAAACATATATGGTTAAATATAGTTGTCATCTAATAAAGTAAAATTTACAACATGCTAAAATATGGTACTTTACATTACCTTTTGATCCATCAGAACCATTTCCATACTTCATTTGGAATCCCAGGACTCAACATACCACAAATCTACGATTCTAACAGCAAGTTTCAACGTCTCCCTTCTTCCATCAATATCCTTGATCATATCAAATTTTTTTGCCATCTAATATGTGACAATAAGTTAGGTGTTAAGTTTCAACCAAACACACAACGACTTCAAATAAAGAAAACAAAAATAAAGTAAACAAAATATTAAGGTACGAATCTTCTTCAAAAAAATCAAAACAAAATAGTCTTCAATATGTTCTAATCATATAAAACTGAAAAAATTAACAAAAAAAAGTCCTGAAAATAACCAAAAAAATTTCTTTTCAACAAAAACATCACAACATCTTCCAAAAAAGATGAACAAATAATATCTGAAACAAAAGGAAACTTCTATAACGTCTTTTAAAAGATAATACAGCACAATAACAAAGTACAAAAAAAAAAAAAAAAAAAAAAAAAAAAAAAAAAAAAAAAAAAAAAAAAAAAAAAGGAACAAAAAATAAACAAAAAATAACATCAGAAATTTCTTTTCAACAAAAACATCACAACGTCTTCTAAGAACGATTAACAAATAATATCTAAAACAAAAAGAAACTTCTATAAACGTGTTTTAAAACATAATACAGCACAATGACGAAGTAAAAAAACAAAGGATAGAGAAGAAAGATGCATCAAGAACAAAAAACAGTAAATACAAAATATTTAACTTTTAAGAAAATAAAATAAAATATCAACAGCAAAGATCAACACATAAAATGTAGTTCAGAAGTTAAACAAAATGAACTTACGGAACTAAGAAAGAAAGGAAGAAGAAGATGAAGAAATACAGAAGAAGGAGGAATGGAAAAGAAGGAAACCTGGAGAAGAACAACGCAGGTAACTTGCCTTGCAGAAGAAGAATTTTCAAATATAACAAAATGAACTTACGGAACTAAGAAAGGAAGGAAGAAGAAGATGAAGAAATACAGAAGAAGGAGGAAGGGAAAAGAAGGAAACCTGGAGAAGAACGACGCAGGTAACTTGCCTTGCAGAAGAAGAATTTTCAAATGTCATAGCAAATGTCCATCACATCATTTAACTCTCTGCACCACCAAAAACACTATAACACCAAAATGACTAAAATAAACGGGAGTGTCTAATTCAGTAACTTCATTATCCTAACATTTTCTTAGATATATAGTAGATTATTTTTGGTAAAATATAATCTTAAAATTTTCTTATTTTATTTTTTAACTTTCATAAAAGAATAAAAAGTTATCCTATTCAGGTAACTTTGTCAACTTTATCAAAAATTTGTTTGTAAAAAAATTATTTTCCATAAAACATTTATCATTACAGCTTAATTAGATTTAAGTGAATCTTTTTAAAATCTATCATACGGGCTTTGCTATACTGTCTAGTATTGCGTTAGAAGAAGTCTTTTTAGATTTTTTTATCATAGACAAAAGACATGTTAGAAGACAAATGCATTCAATATATTCGTATTAATATTTTTTCTTGGATTTATTTAACATTATTTTATATTTTAAGTTTACCAATAAGTTATTCAGTATCTTTCGATTTTAAAAACAGTACAATTTAATAAATAAAAGAATACACGGACGACCTAATGAATTGAAAAAAAAGAAGAAAGAAATATGACGAACTCAAAATTGTTAAATTAAATAATAGAGGAATAAAAGAATAGTGAGAAAAGTACAGTTAAATTTATATTTTTATGATTAAGATGAATTAAAAAATATAAAATAAGTTCACAGGGAGTTGCAAAATTTAATAATTTAAAACACATTTTAATTAATAATAGAATAAAAGTACATTTTTAACGGAAAATTCCCATGTCTAGGGTGGTTTTATTGGTTCGTAATTTCTTCCTTCAACCATCTCAGCTTTTTTCCGACGTCGTTTCGCATCAAAACGCTTAAACAATGGCGTTCTTGCTGAACAAAACAGCCATTGCTTCCCATTTTCGATCTCATTCCCAGGTATCGTTATACTTTTTCTATAACAAATTGAATCATAATCATTACCAATTTCATATAACTTTCGGTTTTCTTTTTTCTTATACTGAAAATCCATTTTGAGAAATCAGAAGACTGAAGATTCCGCTGCTTTTCCGCGCCGTCGATTCCACGTTGAACCTGGGCCTCGTGAAAAAGCTGTAAGGTTTTTTTTTTTTTTTTTTTTTTTTTTTTTTGTTATTATTTTTTCACGATCAAGTAATTTTGTGCATCTAGATCACCTACTTCTACTCATAATTACTTTGATTTAAACAGGGAAAAAAATTTCGGTTTAAAAAGACCTCCTTCATGAAGTTAATGAATAAAAATGGAGGGTTTTCTTTTAATAGATTCTGATTTTAAACAAATATTGGCATTAGGATTAGGCAAATTTCTGAAATGTGATTTTGATCTGTCTCCACGAATCAGTCTTTTGACTTAGGTATTGCAATGAATAGGTAGAGCATTTTCTACTTGTGGTATCGTTGAAGGAAATAAAACAAGCATTTGCGTTTTTTTCTTTTTATATATATTATTTTTGACCTTTTGCGAATTCCATGTAAAACCTCACTTAAGTTAACATGCCCATCGGTCTTGGCACATTTGTATTGCTTAGCAGACACAAGTTTTGTGATTTTTTTTGTTTGCTTGTGCATTCATTTTTACTGCTTGGGTTTTGTTTCAGCTCTTGGCCGAAGATTCAATTCTGAAACCCTTCAAATCATATAAGAAGAGTGTAAAAAAGCTCAAAAGAATTGGAGATGTTCTGACAGTTGTTGTTGTTGCAGGTATGTTGTCTTTAAACTCTGATTTTGATTGAAGGAGTGAGAGTTTGGAAATGGAAGTTGAAAGACTTCGATGTGAAAAAATGAACTGTGAGGGGTACTTTGTTATCTTTTAAGGATTGAAATCGCTTGTTAATGAGCTAAAAGATTTTATGCTTGTTTGAACTGGACTTTGTTGTGACAGTTTACGTACTTGTGAAGCAGTCTGGAATCTTAACTCTATTAGTTGCTAAATCATTTGATCGGGCCTCGTGATTTTTCTTTGAATGTTGCTTTTGTTTCATTTAAATTTGTTGGCCTTACTCTGATTCATGCATCATTCTAAACGTTAAATTTATCCTTGTACTCCCAATAAACGAACTTTGAAAACCATAATTTTGATGAAAACTTAGATCATGGTTTTTATATTCTTTCTATTAAGTTCTCAAAGCAGGTAACGACTTGTGAATGTTTTTTATTCCAATATCAATAGCTTCCATTGATTTAAGTTGCCCAATTTTAGAAAAAATAATCCGTGTAATTTCTTAAAATTAATTTGATCTAAGTTTTGTCTGATAAGATATCAGTTTTTTCTTTTATGGTTTAATTTTATCTGGTTGTTTGAGGAGGGATTGTGTGACATGAAGAGGTCGTAGTGGTGTTTTCCAAATTAAATTAACCAGCCTAATGCACATAGGGGAGTCTTTTTTTTGAGTAAGCTTCAAAGGAAAAATAGATTGTTCAAATCTGTTTGAAATTGGTTTCTCCGAGGTCAAACACATGAGCAACTTCGATGGAAATGGTCTAAGCCAGATTTGATTTTTGGCTTAGGCAAAGCCCTCGGTGATTTGGAACTACAATTGGCCTTATTGTCTCAGCAGTTGATTGCTGAAACATGATTATTTCAGGAGTAAATTTGGATTACTGAATATGATAGATTACAAACGATTTATTTTGAAAAAAATTTCTGAAATTGGAAAGAGGACATGGTACTGTTTAGTCCTTTGCGTGTGTAACTTTTGGATTTTAGATATTATCATTGTTACATACAGGGCCTGTTTATGATAGAGCCAATAGGACGTATTTCTTTCCTGAGTAATATTCTGTGTACATGTCTCCTTTCTATGTAGATCGTTTCCTCAAATGTAAGTAACTTTAGCATTGAAAAGAATATTCTAGTATTTGCTAAAATGTTTCAGATTTTTGTGAAAATATTTTAGCTTGTTTAAATCTTGATTTCTCAGTTGTTTCTTTTCATGGACCCCTTTTACTGCGTTCTGGCATTGTTCACAACTGGAAACATGCGTGAATATGATGACAGCACTTATTAATAGACGATTCTACATGCACTAAATATTCCGTATTACCTATCTGTGTGTATTTGAATATACGCTAGTCTGTAGTATGTTACTCCTCCTGAAACAATCATGTTAATTTCTCTTCCTGTTCCGTCTTTTCAATTTTCTTGTTTGCTTGTTTATAATGTTTCAGGATGCTGTTACGAAATATATGTTAGAGCTACACGAGAAGAAGCACAGAAACAGTAACATTCTGAAGTTTCTTGATAAAGCGAATATGGGAGTTAGTTTTGTGTTTTGTTGTACTTTGGTGGCAACAATTCGGACTATTATTGGCCATTTTAGAATAAGTGGAAAAATATTTGAACCAAATTGCATGTGAGTTATTAGTTTTTTAACCATTTCAGATATGCTGTGTGATGATTACAATTTCGTGGTTTTTGTGTGAGAAACAGATAGGACTCGTTCAACCGAGTTTTCCAAGGGGTTGGTTGTGACGATTCTATGAGATGTTTAAATGCAATTCTATAATCAGGCTTTGCCTGAAGTGTTAATTGTCTGATAATCATATTGAAGGGAATTGTAATGTGGTGTTGGCCAAATCATTTTAATGGGAATTCTAATCTATATTATGCTAGTTGTATATGTATGTTATCTTGCTTTGATAAGTTTCTCTATAAGCATTTTTAGAAGAAAAAATATTAATTACTTTTTCTACAAATACAAATTAACTTATATTAAAATGAACACATAGAAGATTTTTCGTTTTTTTTTAAATAATGTATATTAGTCTTAAATATGTTAGTGTTCTCTTAATGAATTCATTTTATTATTTTGACCCTAATTTTTTTTGGGTCAATTTATATCTATTTAATATAAAGTTTTACTGATATAATTCATGTTATCAGGGTTTTGCCATTAATCATGATTTGACAAATAAAAGAATCATTGATCAATAGATGTCCGTATCTCATGGTAACATTATATTTTATATCTAAAAATTATCATTTAAAAGCAACACCCTGCCCAATGAGAATTAAAACAATTTTACGATTACAGCGAAGTTCATTCTAAATATTTTAAGCATCTATTAGGCTTAAGGACATTTCCTTCCGATCAGAATTGAAGATAATTGTAATTTGTAGATTTATAATCAGAGAAAGTGACAATCGAAATATTAGATGACAAGATGAATAACAAACTTAATTTTGAAGGGAAGTATAAAAGATCTATAAAAGTTGACAATTTGAAGATTGACATCATGGGAAATGTAATCAAATTTATATTAAAATGTAGGTAAACAATTCAAGTAAGATTATAAATGAATATATATTTTTTTTAAATATGAACCTAAACGACTAAATATATAATTTGAGGACAATAGTAGAAAAATAAAGTTTTTTTTCTCTCTAGAAAATGGCTACTTTTTTAAGTTCAGACCTGATATGTTTCTTGTAGAAAATGCATACCTTTTTTTCTCTTAAGTTTACACATTAGTTATTTAAGTTCCATTTATTTTCTGCCTAATCCTTAAGGACCGCTTCAAAGTTGATTTGACCTAGGGCTGGCCAAACGAGGGGAAACATACCTTAAGTCTGTCCTAGCCTAATCTTTTCTTTTCACTCTACAGAGAACGCAGCCGTCACGCTCCATACCTCCTCCAGAGCTCTGCTAGGGTTTGATCCTACGCCCCTTTCAAGCTAGCCAAATCTCGTTCTCCTGTCACCTCTTGAGAGTTCGTTTTCGAAGCTGTTAGGTTCGTTGAGTCAGGTGTCGAAGTCGTTTGCTAAACCCTTTCCAGGTAAGGGGAGCTTGAGCTTATAGTATCTGTAATTTTTGTATGCTTCTGGGTCTGAATCATATGTGTGATGTATGCTCATGGTTGATTGTATGATAGAAGTGAGAACATGATTTCTTTTGGCATGTGTTCTGTGTTTCTACGAAGTGTACAGTGGTGGACACTGTCTTTCTCACCCAAGCGAGCTTGTCTCGCCTAGGCGAGACTGACAGAGCTCGCCCAGGCTTTCACGTGCAAACTGTCGCCCAGGCGACTAAAGTTTATTTTTGAGCGAGGCGTGATCTCGCCTAGGTGAGGATGAACTCGCCTGAGTGAGAATCCGTAGTGACCGTTGTTCAAGGGCTCGAGTTCTCGCCTAGGCGAAGAGGAACTCGCCTGAGCGAGAGGGTCTCTCGTTTGAGCGAGATTGGGGCAGGTTTTGTGCTCAGTGTGAATGGCCCATTGGTATGGTTGCTTGTTGTATGAACCGAGAAGCATGAGATGTATGAATTGTTGTTTATGCATGATGTTTGTATTAAGGGAACTTTCTGATTGGTTGGTGAAACGTGTACAAAGTGTGAGTAGGATGTAATTCCATAGCTCTTGTAGGGAGAGCTTATGGTGGTGCCCCTTAATGGACGTAATTCCATGGGTCCTCCTAGGGGGAGTCCATGGTGGTGCCTCATTCATTGGACTTAATTCCACGAACCTCGAGGTGAGGGTTCATGGTGGTGCCTACACAACAAGACGTAATTCCACGAGGATAATGTGGTGGTACCTCACGGCCAGGACGTAATCCCATGGAGACCACGTGGTGGTGCCTCTTGTAAGGGTGTAATTCTGCGAAGGCCTCGTGGTGACGCCTCACCGCTAGAGCATAATTCCACTATTTTGTGGTGGCGCTTGATTATACGTATCCTGATTTTCTAGTATTTGGAGTGGTAATGGTTTGGTATCTCTTGTGTGGTTTTCCATTAATTATGCTTGACTATGTGATTGGACCTTGTGTGTTATAATATAATTATTTTGTGCTCTAGCTTACCCCTTTCGCGTGTTTGTATGATTGTGTGTGGTTTCCTCCATTGCGATGATCATCAATTTTATTGATGTGAGCAGATGGGAGAACTCTTGGCAGTGGTAATGATGGCTGGAATGCTACAACTTGATGGATTGGACGGGTATTGGGCCCACTATGGGGCCCATCGCTGAAGAATTTATTAGCTATGTTTTTCTTGTCTGTACAAGATCTAGTACCATTAGTTCACTAGTATTTTCTATTTTAGGCCGTGTGGGGCCTCTTTTACGTTTTATGGATATGTTGGGGTACAGAGTACTTCATATACCAAATCTTCGTACTCTCTGGATATTATGTATGTGGTGTTTTTATTAAATGGGTTTATCTATTTATTTGGGATATTACATTTATGGTATCAGAGCGATCGTTCCTTAGGTCTGTGGACTTGGTGTCCACTTAGTTTTGTCTGTATCTTTTTGTGTGTTCTTAGCTAATTCTTGTCCTATCGAGCCTAACCAAGTGATTTCCTGTGTGCTAGTGAACTATGGCACCATCTCGTAGGACTCCGCAATCTTCCCAGGGCGATGTGCCAGATATCGCCAAAGCGATTGAAGTAATGGTAGCTGCTATGACGCAGCAAAGTACGACAATGATGCAATAACACGAAGCATCAATGCAGCGACAGGCGGTAGCACTAGAGCAGCAACAACTAGTGATGTAGTAGATGGAAGTTGCTAGGGTGGCTGCAAAGGACGCTCACAGACAACGTATGGAGGCCCTCCGCTAGCTGGAGGAGAACAGGGTAGTTGTCCCTGCTTTTGGCTCGGAGCCATGACCTACGACCAGGGAGTAGAGTCTGAAGGAGTTTCTGAAACACCACCTAGTGAAATTTGGAGGCAAGACCAGTCCAGACGCAGCAGACCAATGGCTGAAGGACCTGGAGAGGATATTTGATGCTAAGATGTGCCCAAAGGAGAGTAGACTGGCATTCGCAGTGTACATGCTCACGGGTGAGGCTGAGCACTGGTGGATCAACATGAAGTCCATTATGGAGGAGAGGCAGGAACCAGTTACTTGGGATGTCTTCAGGAGGAAGTTCCTCTCCGAGTACTTCCCGGACAGCGTCAAATATGCTAAAGAGGTAGCATTTTTGCAGTTGACCCAAGGAAGCAAAATTATGACTGAGTATGCAGAAAAGTTCAAGCATCTCAATCGTTTCTACACCATGTCGCTGGATGAAGAGTGGTGATGCAGGAAGTTCGAGAACGACCTCCGTGGAGATCTCCGTTTGATGGTGGCCCCGCTATCCATCAAGGACTTTTCCGCCTTGGTGGAGAAGGCAAGGGTCATGAAGAAGATGAAGGTAGAGGTGGAAACTCAGCACCCATCCCAGCAGAGAGTGGGAGGACCATCTGGGTCCAAGCATAGGCAAGAAGAGAGGAGGAAACCCTATACTAGGCCCCATTTCCAGTCTCAGGGGTCTAGGGAGTCTTCTTTCCAACAAGACAGGATTTAGTGCTACCAGTGTGGGGGACCGCACAAGAGAAATGTCTGTCCCCAGCTTGCAGGCTTCAAGAGGTGCAACAACTGTGGCAATGAAGGTCACTTTGGGAGGGACTGCCCCACCCTTACTAGGGCAGTGACGCGACCTCCAATACAGACTCCTGCGTAGAACCAGTAGAGGCATAGAGGCAACAAGCCTCAAGCGACTGTGGCAGAGTGTACGCCATGACCGGGGCGGAGGCAGCAGGTTCAGGTAACCTCGTTATAAGCCATTGTATGATAGTTGGAAAAGCTTGTTGTGTGTTATATGACTCTAGAGCGACACACCCATTTGTGTCAGATGCATGTGTGAAAAAGTTGAGTCTGCTGGTGTGTGAGCTACAGTGTGAACTTGTGGTGTCTACTCCGGCATCGAGTATGGTCAGAACATCGTCCGTGTGTGCTAGGTGTCCAGTGGAGGTAGAGGGACGCAGGTATAAAGTAAATCTGATCTGCTTACCTCTATAGGAGTTAGAGGTGATCTTGGGAATGGATTGGCTCTCTGCCAATCCCATTCTTATAGATTGTCGAGAGAAGAAGCTACTTTTCCCCAACTCAGAGGAGCCTGAGTTGTTAACATCTCAGGGGGTTGTGAAGGAACTACAAGGGGGTGCACAATGTTACATAATCTTCACACGTTTGGAGTTGGAGAAAGAGGAGAGGACGTCAGTTATACCAGTCAGGCATGAATTTGAGGATGTGTTCCCGGCAGAAGTGCCAGGTTTACCTCGTAGTAGAGAAGTGGAATTCTCTATTGACCTAGTACCGGAAACCGGCCCGGTGTCGATGGCCCCATATCGGATGGCGCCGGCGGAGTTAGTGGAACTCAAGAGTTAGATTGAGGAGCTTTTGGTGAAACAGTTTATACGACCTAATACGTCACCTTGGGGAGCACCAGTGCTCTTGGTAAAGAAAAAGGATGGGAGTTCACGCCTGTGTGTGGACTACAGGCAGTTAAACAAAATGATGATCAGGAACAAGTATCCCCTCCCGAGAATAGATGACCTGATGGATTAGTTGCATGGGTCATCGGTGTTCTCGAAGATTAACTTGCGGTCGGGTTATCACCAAATATTGGTGAAGGCGTATGATGTGCAGAAGATGGCCTTCAGGTCCCGGTACGGACACTGTGAGTGTGTGGTTATGCCTTTTGGTGTGACCAATGCTCTAGCGGTGTTCATGGACTACATGAACTGGATATTCAGACCGTTCCTAGATAAGTTTGTCGTAGTCTTCATAGACGACATCCTTATCTATTCCAGGACTCAGGAGGAGCATGTCGAGCACTTGAGGGTAGTGCTTGGTATTCTGAGGAAGAAACAACTGTATGCTAAATTGTCCAAGTGTGAGTTCTGGATGGACGAAGTGCAATTCTTGGGGCATGTGATATTCGCCCAAGGGATAGCAGTGGACTCAGCAAAGGTAGAGGCAGTGATGAAGTGGGAAAGTCCCAAATCAGCAACGGAGATAAGAAGCTTTGTGGGTTTAGCAGGGTACTATAGAAGGTTTATTGAGGGATTTTTCAAGATAGTGGCGCCCTTGACGCAACTTACACGGAAGGACCAACCTTTGACTTGGACGGACAAGTGTGAGAAAAGTTTCCAAGAGCTTAAGCGGAGGTTGACGAGTGCTCCAATCCTAGTGATTCCCGATATTGGAAGACCTTTTGAGGTCTATTGTGATGCCTCTCATCTAGGGTTGGACTGTGTGTTGATGCAGGAGAAGAAGGTAGTGGCCTACGCTTCGAGGCAACTCAAGGTACATGAGAGAAACTACCCCACTCATGACTTGGAGTTGACGGCTATCGTGTTTGCCTTGAAGATCTGGAGGCACTACCTCTACAGTGCTCAATTCCGGGTATTTAGTGATCACAAGAGTCTGAAGTACCTATTTGATCAGAAGGAGTTAAACATGAGACAGAGAAGATGGATGGAATTCTTGAAGGATTATGATTTTGAGCTTTTGTACCATCCAGGGAAGGCGAATGTAGTAGCCGATGCTCTGAGTAGGAAGACGGTGCACACCACTCACCTCATGATCAAAGAGGTGGAACTATTGGAAAAATTCAGAGACATGAAACTGCAGGTGGAGTTGGAATCATGATTCATTAGATGTAGTAATTTGACCATATCTAGTGACTTCCTGAACTCAGTTAGAGAAAGACAGTTATTGGATGCTAGTCTGAACAAGGTGAGAGAGTAATTGGGGTCGGAAGAGGCAAAGGACTTTGCTTTGGGTAATGACGACATATTGAGATTCCAGGGCAGAGTGTGTGTGCCTGACGATGTTGAGGTGAAGAAGTTGATCCTAGAGGAAGGACACAAAAGTCATCTTAGTTTGCATCCGGGCATGACTAAGATGTACCAGGACCTCAAGGAAAATTTCTGGTGGCAAGACATAAAGAAGGAGGCGACATAGTACGTGTCTGCCTGTCTGACTGTCAGAAGACAAAGGTGGAGCATCAGAGACCCGGTGGGATTATGCAGCCCTTAGACATACTGGTGTGGAAATGGGACAGCATCTCGATGGACTTTGTGACCCATTTGTCACGAACTGTTAGGGGACACGACACTATCTGGGTCATAGTGGATCGATTGACTAAGAGTGTCCACTTCTTGGCGATGAACCTGAGAATGTCTATGACTAAGTTGGCTCAATTGTACATCAAGGAGATTGTGAGGCTACATGGAGTGCCCTCAAGCATCATATCAAATAGGGATCCACAGTTTATTTCTCGGTTTTGGCAAACACTACAGGGGGCTTTGGGAAGCAAGCTCACGATGAGTTCAGCCTATCATGTCGAATAAAGATCTCCAAATCTTAAATCTGCGGGTTAAAGTTAAATTTTTCGAAACCAAAAGAAATGGCAGAAGCACCATGTTTTCCAAACCAAAGTTAAATCTCGCCATGCTTTTTATTGTCATGTACTTGCAGAAGCTAATAATTTCTACGGTATATTTTAGTCATGTAAAATTTCCAAATCCTCTTAATCTTGCTAATTTGTTTGATACATTATACTATATTTTTTATATATGTGAGTATCATACTAGATATAAATTTATTAGCGGAATTAAAGAAGTTATTGGGAGCCAACGTAGATAATTAAAATATAGTAGACAGCAACTTAAAATAAAATAATTTAATAAGAAAAAATTGTAATTTTATTTTTTTAACAAGCAACGAATATTCATGAATAGAAATAATATGATATTCGTATAAACTGATATTAAAATATCTGATAATAGTAATATTATAATACTAAATATTCGCGGGAATTTTATCAAATTCTCACACATACACATATTTTTGTCATCTTTGATCTTCGGGTAGAAGACTATTATAATGCTTATCATTTTGTTGTCTGGTTGCTATTTACACGAGTTATAATTTATGCTTAAATGCACCTTTTACACACAGAAAAGTGTATTTAGTTTAGTGGTTAGTACTCTGTTTCTTATTTTTCTTATTGAGAATGTGATCAATAACCACTATATATGAACCTTAAAAGTTGTATATTCATTATATTTAAAATACTAAAATATTACAAAAGTACTTGAGATGTGCGAAAAAAAATACTACGTCTGATATGTTCAATGCTCGTAGTAAGAAATTAAAATAAGAAAGAAAATTAAGACAGGTCAAACATATATTCACATTCCTTTGTAATTTTTATTTCTATCAATTGATAAGAATTTTGACAGAAAATATAATACCAGTGAAAATGGCTAATTCAAATAAATTTCATCAACAAATAACTTTTTAAATTTGGATACACATCAACATGCCATCAGACCATTATTTTTAATTATAAAAATGTATTAAATATTAAAGTAATGGATATAGTTACTAACACAAATTATAACTTAATTAAATTAAGCTTTTATATATATATATATATATATATATATATATATATATATATATAACTTAATATCATTTTTAGAATATGAAAATAAAATTATTATAACTAGCAAAATTGTGAATCACGACAAAGATGTTCATAATTAAGAAATAAGTAGTACTTTCATAAAAAAGAAGAAAAAGGAGCTATAAATAGAAACAAAGGTTATAGAAAAAAATGTAATGGAAAATTTGGGCAAAAACATTCAATTTTTTAATTAAACCAGAGAGTTATTAATTGAATATTGGTGTAAAATATGTATAGGAATTTATGTAAATGTTCCCAACAACCTAAAATTTTACAATTTGACTTTATTTGTGTTAAATCTAACATATAGTTATTAATTCATTCAAATTTTGTTTGCTTGTTGATTTATTTGGATCATCCAAATTATATATTTTTGAACTATCTGTTTTTATCATCTTGTAATTTTGTTCAACAACTTACTTCAAATTTTAGAATTTGGTATATCAAAAACATGTTGGAATTATTCTTTTGCGTGTTTTATCCATAGAAAACGTAATCGAATTTTTAATAACCTTTGGAGTATTTTTTTATAGAATAAGTAGTTGTGAATTGAATTAATGGAAGAAAAAAACAATTATTTAAAAACTTAAGTACAAAAAATGTGTATGATAGTGGTTGATCAATAAGAAGTATTCACTTTCATAACAACATATGCAACTCCAAATCTCATTTGATTGACCAACATAGTAGTCAATTCTCTCCTATATATGTTGAATTTTTAAGATTAAAAAAAATAAAGTATAAAACTGGTTAAGTATTAGTGTGCATGAGAGAGTAAATGAAAAATATATAAGAAATCAATCAGAAATCAATCATATTTAAAAAAAATGTGATATCACTCTTGATTAAAAAAATTTAAAATAATAAACTTATGCATCATTCTTCTTATATATTATTATATTATCTATTTTGATTTAATATATAACCTTAACTCAAACTTGACTTATCATTGATATAAAAAAAAAATTATGATCAAATTTTAGATGACAACACAAAATTAAGGGAAAAAAATAAATATATTGATAAAAAAGTTGCGACATTAATATTTAATTAGAAAGAAAAAAAACCTAAAGTAAATTCCTATATTAAGCAATTCTATTATAAGAATCATGTTTGGAGTCATAAGTTAACATGTAAAAGATTTTCATTTGATCTTATAACATACAATTTATAAGATAGTTAATTTTAAATAAAACTCTACATTATAATAATAAAATAAAATATTAATTAAAATATATATTTTATAATAATTTTCTATTGAAATAAAAGTTGCAAAGAAATTTTAAAATGGCCAAGTGAAAAAAATTAAGACTTTGTTTATTAACTTTGTAATATAGATGTTCTATTTGTTCTATTTCATTATTTTTATATTTTTAATAGGTAAAAATGTTTTAATTTAATAAGAGTGCAGGATTTTTAATTTTAAATTAAATAAGTGAAATACTATATTGCTTTATAAAATTTTTAATTTTTATTAATTGTAGAAACTAAAATAACAATATCTTAAATTTTGCAGTATAACCTAATTGTCATTATTATTTTGAGAGAACTAAAGAGTGAATAAGTGCTGCACACACCCACTACTGTGAAGGTCAGTGGAAACACGACAACTTCATTAAACATCATGATATGTTCGAATCTTGGTACAAAATATAAAGAAAAGTGTCACTACTGAATTTGATATACATGCTGCGTGTAAACATCATAACATAAGTGGCACCATAGTCATTTAATTGCCCAAATACGTCATCACCAAATTACAACTCACCAAACCATTCTATTCATCGTTATGATTTACTAGTGAAACTTTTTAGCTTTTTATTTTATTTTTGTCTCTAGCAAGTTTGAAAATTAGGTGCATCATATGGAGGACAAGCATTTTCAACTGCTCCTCTGAATTTGTCTGAATCTGAGCTGTTAATTCTACCAACACACAACAACTCTGAGTGTGAAAAGGAAAAAGTGAAAAGAAGAAATTGGGAGTGTAGGAAAGCAAGAACAAAAGAAAAAGGTATTCTCTTCATTCAGTGAGGTTCTGAATTGTTCAACTTGAGATGGCATCATTTGCAGGGACTACCCAGAAGTGCAAAGCATGTGAGAAGACAGTGTATTTGGTGGATCAGCTCACTGCTGACAACAAGATCTATCACAAATCTTGTTTCAGATGCTACCACTGCAAGGGTACCCTAAAGGTTTGATCACACTTTTTTCTCTTGCTTCACAACTCACCAAGATCAAAACTTTATTTTTCTCCAGTTTTTTGCTTTATGTATGAGTGAGAAGGATGCATTCAGTTTGATCCCCACATGTTTTATTTGAAAACTTTCATCTTTTTTGTTATTCTTTTATTCACTTGGTTTCTTTTCTTCTATTAGTGATGATTTAATCTTCATGTTATTGCTTCAGTGAATGGTGAGTGCTTCATAAGGAAACTTGATTTGGATTGCCTGGTAGAGAATTTGTTCTATTTCTAGCATTTATAAAACACAGGGTTTTGACATAATTTCAATCTAATTGTTAGAGAAAATGAGTAGTTTAGTCATAACATTGAGGATGATTGACTAGGATGAAGTAAATACATGATTTTGAGAAGGATTTTATGATCCTGAGTAGTAGAAGGTTCTTGATTGATCTAAAGAAATGGAATCAAGGCTTTATATTTTTATTGATTGAAGCTCGGGTTATGCAGCTGCTATTTGCCCCTTTTCTCCATTTCTGTAACAAAGAAATGAAGAAAATCACACTCTTTTCAATGTCATTTGCCATCCCAAATTTGTCTTTTAACCCTACAATTTCTTGCTCTTGTATGATCATGCATTTGTATGCTTTTTGACTCAATGATTTTAGATGTTCTGATTCTGAATGTTAGAATCTGTAATCGGGTCACATGAAATAGGAGATAGTGCCAGTTCAAATGGTTGTTTTTGTCTGAAGCCTAAAGATTGAAATTGTGAAAGATCAAATTGGTGGATACATTTTTAATCCTCTTTGCTTCATTCATCCCTGCAGCTGAGTAACTATTGTTCCTTTGAGGGAGTTTTATATTGTAAGCCTCATTTTGATCAACTCTTTAAGAAGACTGGTAGCTTGGAGAAAAGTTTTGAAGGTGAGTTGCTGTTATTTAGCTCTTTCTCACACACAATACTTACAATTCATCTTCTTGTTTTCTCTTTAACTTCTATATTTCTTGCTTGTAGGTATTCCAAGAACTGCTAGACTTGAAAGATCTGCTGATCAGGTTTTTCCACATCATTTTAACTTCAAAAATATTTCTTTTCATCTTAGAATTTTATTCAGTCTTCTCAAATGGAGTTGTTTTTAAACATTTCTGTTTGACTCTTCTTGTATGTAAATTCTCTCTGGGATTTTTCAGGTCCAAACCAATAGCAAGGTTTCAAATTTATTTGCTGGAACCCAGGAAAAATGTGTTGCTTGCAAGAAAACAGTTTACCCAATTGAAAAGGTACATAACTATATTTATCAATATTTTTGCTTCATATCAAGCAAAACTGATCGATCTAAATTATAATAAATTCCCAGAATCCTTAAATTCTAGTTCTCTATATGCTTTCATCAAAGTTGGACCTTTATGCTTGTAAAGAAGACACAGGACACCTAATTTCTTTGCTTTACAGTATTAGCTATTAGTTCTGTTAAGGAATTTTGGATCTTTGTATGAATGGGTTAACTTTTATGAAACAATAGTATCAGAATCTTGGAACGAACCTAATGTCTCGAGTTCAAACCTCATTGAAACTTTTACTCCTACGAAAGGGAGTCTTATATTCACAGCTTTTGAAGGAGGGACATTTGTTAAGGAATTTTGGATCCATGTATGAACTTATATAGTGTTCCTTATTCAAATCTAGATCTAGAATTTGTACAAGAACTTATTTAGTCTTAAAAATTCGGCTCATGCAGAAATGAAAAAATGTAGCCAAACCTCTAATACTCATAATAGAGAGAACCAATCTAGCAAATGTCTAAATTCATGTCTTTTTTATTGTTATCATTATGAGGGTGAATTGGTGAGACATAAAGATGAGGGAGAGAGAGAGAGAGAGAGAGAGTAAAAGATCCATTTTTGAAACATTTGTTGTTAACTTGAGCAACAATTTTAGTGTTTTACATCATATTATGTCTTATATTAATATCCACTTTTCCTTTTCATCAGGTAGCTGTTGATGGAACATCTTACCATAAGGCTTGTTTCAGGTGCACTTATGGAGGATGTGTAATTAGCCCATCAAATTATGTTGCCCATGAACACCGTCTTTATTGTAGGCACCATCACACTCAGTTGTTCAAGCAGAAAGGTAACTTTAGCCAACTCGACAAGCAAGAAAATGATGAAGGGGTGACAGAGAACACAGCAACAGAGTAGTAATAGCATGCATGCAACTTTCAAATTACAGTGGCAATACAAAAGTTTAGTTGGTGACTCTTTTTCAGGAACATACATGCCATTGTTTCAATCCACTTTTCCCTCTTTTTGTTTTGTATGTGAAAAATTTTGCTAGACAAATTTTGGGGTTAATAATTGAGAAGTAATTAATAGTTATTTCAGCATAATCATACGGCTGAGTTATCTGTATTTTGCTTTGAAGGTTTATCAAGTTTGTACTTTCCATTACTGTGGTAAAATCCTGTCTGCTCTGTAAATTTCCTGTTGGTTCTGGTTATTCACATAAAAGAAATCTACCCTTTGTATCAACATGATGATTTTCTTCATAATTTTACTTTAATCGGTCACTAGGAATACATTAAAAACAACTAGCCATGAAATTATTGTTTGAAAATCAAATAAGTCTAAGTTCCATGTTAGATAAAAAAGTTAAGTATCATATAAACTTATAAATTTATTGTCTTAAGGTTTTGAGTTGAATGTGAAGTCTCTTGTTTGGATTTAGGTATGGATTTAGGTATGGTCTTATTTGTTGTTGTATCTATTTAGTGATTTCTCTCTCGAAAAAACTATCACAGGAGTATCGGAGTTGATAATTTATCAAGGAATTTCAGGTAAGAAATAGGGATATAAGTGCTTTTATATTTACTTGATTAGATGATGTTACAAGTAGAAAGAATTTCATAATGCATGGCATGCTAGTTGACTTAGTTACCTGCATGCTTTGCCTAGTGATGCTTGGCAAAAAGAGAAAAAAGAAAGATTCGGAATCTACTTTTTTAGCAAATTGCTTTCCACGTTTTCTGAAATATGAAATGTGCTTCCTTGTAATGATTGGTCTCATTCAATGCTTCCATGCTTTTTAGTCTGAGCTTGAATTTGCTTTCAACCAAATCTCAAGAAGAGAGCTTTTTTTTTTTTTCCATCATTAATCTTTCCCTTTCTTACAATATACATTAAAGATGAAGAGAGTGAAACAAAGTACGAGAGACAAAGCATATATTGTACTATGAATTAAAATAGTTTTGATGAAATAAAAGGCATGTACGGAATATTATAAGTTGCATCCAAATAAAGAAAATACTTGTTTCATTAGATTGATGGTGTACTATCTTCTTCTTGAAACCTTTTGGATTCTTTTTCATACCATAGTTCAAATTTTGACCAGTTAAAATTCTTAATTTTTGTTCTCCATCACCACTTTTAGCAGTAACGTTATTATCTGACCATGTTACATTGGTAATCCAGTTATGTTATTGAGAAATTTGACGGGCTATTATATGAAATGTTTAATAAATCGTGATATTAATAATTTAATATCAACTGATATAAACAAAAAGAGTGACGAATCATTTACTATGGCTCTATCAAACTTATTAATAACAAAACATTACAAGTAACTAAATTGTCATTATCATTATTGTGTCATAAGATAGAAAACAAGTTGTAATAAAAAGATCATAATATTTAAGCAGTCACATTAGGATAGAAATTTTAAAAAGTTTATAAACTAAAACAAAGTTGTATAATCATATATCTTCACGTATAGAATATATGACTGGTGACATACATGAGAATTGAGTGAAAAACCAACACGGTAAGTACACTGGTCACACATAGCAAGCAATAAGTATGTTATCGTTCTCTTCCAAGGGACTTGTGCAACACATGACAACTCTCGCAATTCACGACTCAATTAGACACAAAGTTCACACAAACAATATGGAAACTCTTTTTGTATTTTATGAAACAGTTGGTGTGCAACAAGAAATTAACATAGTGTATTTACAATTTGTCAAGATTAGACTTCAACCATTTCATTCTCATGCATTCTAAATTATCTCAATTCCATATTCATGTTAAAATCAATTCACAAGAATACTCAAATCCTATTCCTAGAGCCTTTGAGCCTATGATTACTC
>Ga0209589_1004166_pt1 | contig 25119 bp, 22 predicted proteins | sample CowpeawhiteBW_FD_187525 | JGI IMG/M metagenome (GOLD analysis project Ga0209589, IMG submission 187525) | Root nodule microbial communities of legume samples collected from California USA - Cow pea white BW (SPAdes) (version 2) | ecosystem: Host-associated > Plants > Roots > Nodule | place: USA...
TTCCCCACCCTTACCACAAGTAAGCGGCCTGGGTCGAACACCCTCAACTCGTTGGTTAAATCGTTTAAGTTCCCCACCCTTACCACAAGTAAGCGGCCTAGGTCGAACACCTTTAACTTGATGTTAATCGTTTTAAGTTCCCTACCCTTACCACAAGTAAGCGGCCTGGGTCGAACACCCTTAACTTGATGTTAATCGTTTTAAGTTCCCCACCCTTACAACAAGTAAGCGGCCTGGGTCGAACACCCTCAACTCGTTGGTTAAATCGTTTTAAGTTTCCCACCCTTACCACAAGTAAGCGGCCTGGGTCGAACACCCTCAACTCGTTGTATAAATCGTTTTAAGTTCCCCACCCTTACCAGAGGTAAGCGGCCTGGGTCGAACACCCTCATCTCGTTGGTTAAATCGTTTTAAGTTCCCCACCCTTACCACAAGTAAGCGGCCTGGGTCGAACACCCTCAACTCGTTGGTTAAATCGTTTTAAGTTTCCCACCCTTACCATAAGTAAGCGGCCTGGGTCGAACACACTCAACTCATTGGTTAAATCGTTTATGTTCCCCACCCTTACCACAAGTAAGCGGCCTGGGTCGAATACCCTTAACTTGATGTTAATCATTTTAAGTTCCCCACCCTTACCACAAGTAAGTAGCTTGGGTCGAACACCCTTAACTTGATGTTAATCATTTTAAGTTCCCTACCCTTACCACAAGTAAGCGGCTTGGGTCGAACACCCTCAACTTGTTGGTTAAATCGTTTAAGTTCCCCATCCTTACCACAAGTAAGCGGTCTGGTTCGAACACCCTCAACTCGTTGGTTAAATCGTTTAAGTTCCCCATCCTTACCACAAGTAAGCGGCCTGGGTCGAACACCCTTGACTTGATTTTAATCGTTTTAAGTTCCCCACCCTTACCACAAGTAAACGGCCTGGGTCGAACACCCTTAACTTGATGTTAATCGTTTTAAGTTCCCCACCCTTACCACAAGTAAGCGGCCTGGGTCGAACACCCTCAACTCGTTGGTTAAATCGTTTAAGTTCCCCACCCTTACCACAAGTAAGTGGCCTGGGTCGAACACCCTTACCTTGATGTTAATCGTTTTAAGTTCCTCACCCTTACCACAAGTAAACGGCCTGGGTCGAACACCCTTCACACACAATAGTACACGCAAACAAACATCTCATACATACACAAATATAACGAGCAATTAACCAGGGAGTAACCGGCATTCATATCAAACATCAAAATAAAGAAATGTACGAGTTATTACAGACTTAGAATCATTAAACCAAATTGGAAATATCAAATTAAAAATCCTAAGCCTCTTTCTGCTCGGCCTTTTCCGTCACCACCTCGTTACCACCAGCATCAGCATCAACCGCATCCTTCACCCCATCCCCTTTTGGGCTAGATTCCGCCTCGTCTATAAGCACACCATCAATGACATCTTTATTGACATCAAACCTGGCGTCATTACCGCCAACATTCTCATAAAAAAACGACGCTTGACGAACCCCCTTCTGATAGCCATTGATATGTTCTTGAATTATGCAGCTCTTTAAGTCTTCTAGTTCACCCTCCAGCCCGTAATGTTTTTCTTTAATATCGTCATAGTCGGCCTTAAGATCTGCAATCCGGCCCTTCAGCTTTTCTTCAGAATCAAGGCATCGTACCCTCCACGTCGCTAGCCTCTTCCTTTCCACTTCCCACTCCTCTTTCTCCTTCTTCCAAGCTTCCTTCTCTTCAGCGTGCTTATCAACTTTCTCCTGCAACTCTTCGACCTTGGTCCGGCTTCCTTCCTTCAGCTCTCGTTCGTATAAGGATCCCACACGCCGACTAAACAACAAGGTCTTACTGCTAAATTCAACCATGGCCTTCACCAAAGCTTTTGCCTCCATATTGTCAATTGAATCCATCAGCGATTCCGGCACATTAATCTCAATGTCTTTCCGAACAGTAGTTTTCGGAAGCTCAATCAACCCAACTTCCGGCGCCTTCACCCCGCTGGCCGAGCCTGCTCCCATCACAGCAGCTCGCACTTTCTTCACGTCTTTGCCCTTTCCCGGCCCAATAGGCAACTCCGCTTTCCTTTTTGTACCTCCATGCATGTGGACGTCTACTAGCGAATCTTGCAGATTGGGGACCACAGTGTTCCCGGCAGCTTTAGCCTTCACCGCCTTCTCCTTACGCAGGGTTTGGAAAAGTGTTAAGTTCTTCTTGCCAAGTTGCGCCATATGCCCTGAAGTACACAACACACAAATTGTCAAAATACTCCAACAAATAACAATGCTCAAAGTTACAAAAAAATACCTTCAATATCTATAATGGGGTGAACTGAATTATACACCCTAACTAAGCCTTTAGTGGGCATCTTATCGCTAAATTGCATCAAAGTATCCACCACATCCTTCTCACCCACCAACAAATCCTCCCTCAAAATTTCCTTATATCTCCAAGGGTTGCTGGTCCAGAAGAACGGGAATTTAGTATTACCATCAACAGTATAGAAATGTGACCGACCAGCTGGTTTTACTACAACTTTGAAGAACCCATCTTTGAAATGCTTGAATGACTGAGTGAAGGCCTCCAATTTGTTGAGACCAGGCCGGCTGATTAACGAGAACCATGTTATCGGACTCTTCGGCCTCGTGACAAAAAAGTATAGGAATGCTCGGGGAGACGGTTCCAAGTACAGCGCCATGCACAGTAATCTGAAAGCTTGCAAGTATGCCCAGCTGTTCGGATGAAGCTGAGTAGGGGCAACGTTCAACAATCGCAACACTCTCATAGTGAATTTGTCGAACGGTAGTCAGATGTGCAGCTGTGAGAAGTGGCACATATACATGTAGAAGAATTCTTCGGCTGCTCCTTCTCGACCATGGCACACACATTCAATAGCAGTAACCCGCTCTGGAGCAATGATGTCCCTTCGCACCCCCTTCTCGAAAATAGGTGTACAATTCAACCACGATTTTAACAAACGCGACCATCGAAACAACGATCGCTGAGTCCGCACATCTGCCGCTACCCATTCGTATCCGGTCTTCGCCGGCCAATTACTCTCCACCAGCTCCTCTGGCGGATCTTCCCTAATTCCAACCACCCTCTCCATTGGGATTCTCCCTACACTACCCACTTCTTCCCTATCGCTATTATCATCTCGACTACTCCCGCTATCCCTAGACCGCTCACTACCCGAATCTGACAACGAAACCCTATCGCTACTACTAGACATACCTGATTTCTTTAGAAAATATGACGAAGGAGGAAGAGAAGATATCGGACAGCTCTAAACGCACGCGAACGATTTTTTTTGCAAATGAGACAGAGTGAATGAACTGCCAACATCATCTTCATTTATACACACGAATTTCAAGCGTCATAACCCTTTTCCGCCAAAAACATAACTCTTTTCAATCATCACAAAGTACCAAAATGGCGACGTCAAACCTCCCTAAATCAGCCTTCTGACACCCTTTCACCTGCCACAAACCTCTTCGCCTCTTCTAGCCTTAACACTATTCATCACACTTAAAGGCTGGGGGACTGGTGTATCACACCTAGCCGATCCCGACTAGCACATCAACACATATCATCCTTCACCAACACATCGTATCGGCAAAGGCTGGGGACTGGTGTACTGGACCTGGTCAACTTAACCATATAAATGACAACCCTTACATATATGCTGGAAACAATCCAAGTACACGACTTGGGCCGGCATGGACTTAAACTCGTAACTGAACGAAGGCTAAACTAACAACATAACGGCCAACCTAGGACAGTGCATGGGCAAGGACGACATCCGTCAAGTTGAGAAGTAACCAAATCAGACCGCTCCTAAAGACTTAGCAAAAAGAAATCCCTCCTGCCATCCAATGAGCCCACAATAGTCGAACTAAGGGCCTGGGCCAAGGCCCAGGTCCACTTACAGCCCAAACTGAGGCCCAAACCAGGGCCTGGCCCATGCCATTACCAAACATAATTAATACTCTATAAATACACGTGGACCCCATTAATTAAAGGTATGCATTCATTACTCCATTAATCACTTGACCTTCTGAGAGCTTTGACTTACTTGAGCTTCGGAGTCCCTTCTACAAGTAACCCCTTCTGGGTCCAAGCCAACATGTACCAACCGGGAAAAGGCCAACTGAGGAGATAATGGACTACATGGGTAAGGTGACGCTTGTGCCTAACTTATCTTGTTTGTTCTCTACAGGAACAATATATATATATATATATATATATATATATATATATATATATATATATATATATAAAATGAATATGACACCCATTCCCAAAAAGGTTTTACTTAATTATCTTATCCTTTCAAATTACCCATCCATGACCTCATAGTCCTTCATGAGTCCTATGCATGAAACTAGGTCTTGGGACTTTACTGTGCTCCCACGAAACTATCCCTTTCGGGGTCCAATCCTACGAGCCTATCCCGCTCGTAGTCCTGCCCCACAGACTCCTCGCATGTAGTCAAACATCCAAGCCTTGCTTGCTTAGACCCAGGCACGCACACAATCACCATACTATGGACTCCTCGCCCAATAACAGCCGACGAGAACATAACTGTTCCTTGCCCATCGTGCAGCCGACACATGTAATCACCATACTAAGGACTCCTCGCCCAATAGCAGCCGACGGGAACATAACCAGTTCCATGCCCATCATGCGTCCCACCACCAAGCACATCCCAGACCCCTATTGGACTTAGTCCATCAAGCCTAAACGCAAAGGTACATGAACTTAGACCTTCAATTCCACTGATCACAACAACAACCAATTTCACAACCGCTAATTTGCCTGCAGATATTTTTTTAAAGGCCTGTATTTATCTCATTTGTTTTCAGTGGAATATTAACTTAGAGTTGTACTCTTTTAATTGAATATTAGTTTTGGAATTTGTTTTCATTTGGCACGATTAATAAAGATGAAAATTTTTCCTGTGTTTTGAGTAAGATGAATAATTAGATACGACTATTTAATGATATCTTATTTTATTTTAATTAAATTAGTAATATCCGGTCAGGATGTTACAATTCATACTTAACTATATTAGGAATACATAATTATTCATTCACCTCAAAATATCCTTAATTTCCATATTCAATCATAACTCACATCCCAAATCATTCAAAATTTGGATTTAACTCCCTCACATATTTTCTATTTCTACCAAAGAAATAATCATCATAACTGTACATACCAAACCAATGAGCAAACTCTTTAAATTTTAATAACTACCATCTAGTATAAAACCCACTCCATCCAACCAATTTAATTCTTTTTCCTTAAATAAAATATTTACAAATTAACATTAATGAATTTCCCCATTCCAAATGCAATATGGTACTATACCTAAAAACTATAAAAGCAAACATCGAATCCGCAATTGCTAACCAATTACCAAACAAGATCACACTTTTACTTTTATATACTTCCTATATTAAAATAATGTCATAAATGTATTACGTTTGTAGTATCAAAGAACCAAATCCTCGATATATATCAATATATATTAACTACCGAAAAATATATATTATATAAAATTTTATGCAACTTTCTCTTTTCACATTTCAAAATATTATACTTCACATATTTTATACTATATTCCAATAACCTTAACAAAACAACACCGTAACTTCGTAAACCTAGACCTTCCGTCTGTATTGGACGGTCTTCGACCGCTTATTCTTAAGTCATCCATTTAGGAATGTTAGGTTGTCCTACGATACAAATTATAAATAATTATTTTCTTATACTATTATATTTTTTTTTCTTTTTCATAATATTATACAAATTTGATTAATTGCAAGCGACAAAACTATAAATATAGTAATTTATACCGTAAATTTTATTATTAAAATTCTATTCGATCTCCAAGATTATTTGTTATTCTAGAATGACAAATAAATTATTTTTTTTAGTATTGTCCGAACCGATCTTTGTTTTATCAATTTTTTTTTATTGACGAAATATATGTATAAATATGGATAATATTTTATTTTTTCAATTGAGTTTGGAGACGAGTTATAATGTTATCAAACATAATGTTCTATCTATCTTTGTTAATCAACACAATAATCTAATCTTTGCAAGTGAATTTAATTACTTTGGATCAATTAAATCGAAGTCCGGTCTCTGTCTCCTAAAAACTGATTCCATCTCCAAAGACTACGATAAATAGATGTCTAGCTAAGTTCAAACCATCATCCACGACTGCATCATTTACTTAATATTATGTTTGATGTTGTCTTTCACATAGAAGACTAAACCTTGTAAGTTGATTTGCTTGTGATTTCATAGTTAACTAGTTCAATACGAGTCTGTTTTTTTAAGTTGGTTTAGAAGTAAAAAAAAATATAAGTGCATTATAATTTTTAGTTTGAACAACGAAGTATTAATTAATTAAAATAATTTTTAATTATGTCTAAGTATGTTTTGTATTATAGTAGCACATTATTTTCATATTTTGTTTTCAAGATGTATTTGTATAAACGGGGTTGTTTTTATGTTTTCGTTAGTGTATTAAAGGTATAAACAAAAATTATTTACTATAGGTAAAAGTTGGAATAAAGGATGTTACTGTTTGAATTGACTTTATAATAATACATATGTAGCATTAATTTATAGTGTTACATTACAACTTAAATAAAATAAGATTTATGACTGAAGAAGTTTTATTATTTTGTATGAATATGTTAAAGTTCAGTAAAAATATGTTTTCTTTCGTCCATGATATGTGTATCCAATTTATTAATTTATTTTGCAAATGTTAGTAGTGATGTAGATAGTTTTGAATAGGTAAGGTGTGAGACCCCTTCTTATTTTTAATATATGTCTTAAAAGAGGGGTTGTGCCTGGCCTTTTCAAGGGTCCAAGACCAATCCACTATGGACCCCCAAGACCCCCTCACAGATGCTCACTCTTCATTCTGTCTCTCTTGGCAGAAAAACAGTTTTCTCCCTCCTCTGTTATCCAACCAAGAGCTTTGTTAGGGTAGAGAGATCCTTCCTTCTCCAAGCTAGCTAAGAGCATTCTACCTCCAAGTAAGTCGAACTTTGAAGCTCCTTGGTCCTTTCTTCACGTTTTTACCATTTAGGTATGTTGTTCTGGTTAGGGTTTAACCTTTTATGTTTGTTGTGTCACGTTATTCACATTTCCAGCTCACTGTTTGAATTCTTAGAGCTGTGGTACCCCTTGGTTTCGTACCTAGTTGTGTTTGCTAGCATATAAGATGGTAAGGGAAGCTAGGGTTTCACGTTATTTCTATTTTATGCGATTAATGTTTTGTGAAATATGAAAAAAGATTGGGGAAAACGTTAGTTTTTGGTATATTTCTGAGTTAGGGGTTCAAATATTCATGAAACTGTGATATTTGACGTTATTTCTCGTATTCTGGATGCGCCGCACAGTCGCTGGGCGAGTCCATGGTCGCTGGGCGATTGTGTATTTTTCTAATATGCGTAATTTTAGTAAAATTGACTTTTCTGACTCATTAACCGTTGGATTGAGCTCAAATTTTGACATTTGGTTCATAACATGCTATTTTATGGTTTGACCGATTGGATCGTCGATTAGATATCTGTAACTTGAGAAATGTGTCATGCATTACTGCAGTGATTATGGTTTTGTGATAATAAATTTTCTTAGGAATTTTGGTGTAAGAATTATGGTTGTGTGTTGTGCTTGATTGTATGGAATTGTAGGTACTTAAATGTTGTCACTCATTTATTTGGGATGAATACTATTTTGTGATATATGTATGTCTTGGTATGCATTTATAAAGTATGAGATTAAATGAAATCTTGTTATGTTAAGTATGAAATGGAAAACATGACTTGTTTGATTGGTGGTGGATTGGCATGAGACGTCAATGATTGAGATGGCATGTGGAAATTGTTGGTAAAAGAGTTTCAAGGGAAACTCTTGGTGATGGTGGATAGTATATACCTTGATATAGGAGATGTCTAGATAAAGAAATGTATCCTGAACTCTAAAAATTATTCACGCTCACATAGAGTAGAATAATTTATATGGTGAGAGTGGCAATAGGTCCTAGTCTTGGGACATATTGGGCCTAAGACATCAGAGGATTAACCCTGTGTGTGGTTGGGTGATAACCCCTTGCATCTAGACTCTACAGAGTTTAGAAGCCAGCACAGGCGCATACTTCCTTTAGAATTCTATATCAAGAGTATGATCCAGATATTGAGTCATATAGAGTCTTGAAATTGTTTGATTTCACATGATTTTGGTGCCTACTGCTTTGTCTGTGCATAATATGATCTGACTATTTATTTGCTCTATAACATGATTAAAACAATTTTTGCTCTAGCTTACCCTTTCTTTGGTGTATGTTTCTTTGCTTGGTTTCTCCTTTTTGCAATGATCACCAATTTATTGGTGTGAGCAGATGTGGAAACCCCTGGAGGTACTCAGGGTGATGGAGATGTTGCTGTGTAAAGTGGTCCCCATGGTCTGGGTTGTGGCTCATAGTTCAGCCCTTTTGAAGAACTCTTAGTTTGTTTTAAATTCCTTGCTCCTTGAGCAATCCTTTTGCAAAAAAATAGTACTCTTCTGTTATGTTTAAGTGCATCGTGGTGTGCCTAAACTTTCATCCCAAGTATATTATGGATAATTGTAATAGTTAGTACATGTGTGTTTGATGTCATGTGCTTTTATATATTATAATTATGTGATGTTTAATTTTAGTAGATTACTCTATTAAAAATGGGATGTCACATAAGGTATATCTATTGTATACAGGCAAAGACTAGTACTTTTGCGGGAAAACAATAAGTTTCTATTTGTTTTGTTATTGTAAACTTCATTACATGTCTTCATTAAAAATATGCGTTTTCAGTGAACACAGAATGATTATATATATATATATATATATATTTGTTTTTTTTCTAATCTTTGTTTTTCTATTTTCCAAACGCAAAGCTTAAGTTATTGAATTAAATGGTATTCAATGGTATGTTCTATTTCCTATGCACATGATTTCAAGAAATGCATACATATAATATTCTCTTCTATACCCAATTTATTCGAATAAGTCCACTTGATTCAAACTAGTGAAGTCATGCACTTGTGGTGGTATTATATTGTTCTACGATCTGTCACGGACAAGGTTAGTCTCTGACACGGTCATAAGAACCCCGAAACCATTCTTATGATAAGACCTCATGCTACTCTCACCATCTAATCATTCTCCTCCATGAGTATGAGTGATTAGCAGAGTTTAGGATAACTCCACAAAATAAAAGAGTCTTTACCTCAATGCACACCCTAGTGAATCACACATTCAATAAGATTCCCTCCGTGGAATTGTCCAACAATTCATCCATTCACACAATTTTTACACTTTATAAACCACATATATCATTAAGATAACCAATAATATCATAGTATAATTAAAAATAACAACCCACAAGATGCACAATTGCAGAAATAACGCTCAATAGTACAAAGTCTCACCTAGTGCTAGCTTCCCAAGGGCTTGACGCTCAACGGGCCACTCTAGCGGCCAACGCTGAGACCCTTGGAACCCCTCTAGATGAAATTTTAACAATTGTGTCCAGTGGCATAGGGTGGCACCCAACGACACAAAGTTAGTGAGTTCCCTAGCTTTGGTTTCACCCAATGGAGCACTGGCTCACCCAGCAACGACCAAGTTAGAGGCCTATTGTCAAAATGGCTCCTAATGACATTAGCCTACGCCCAATGCCCTAGAATGGAAATGCTTTTAAGCTTGAAAATGTGAATTGACACCTAGCCCCTCTACTACTGCCCAATGCCATGACAAAAAGTGTCTTGAATGAAGGGGTTTAACTTGCTCACTTGCTCGAATTGGTACTTTCTACTCTTTCCTTTGGCTCAAAGAATTTTAAACATTTTAAAAGTTGTATCAATTTTCCCAATTACTCAAATTATGAGTCTCTCATTCAATCACTCATCAAAACCCTCAAATCAATATAACAACAAATTATCACAATTTACACACAATTAGTACTTGATCATAACAATTTCATTAATAAACACAATTTAACATAACCATACCAACTGAGATTTAAACCACCAACACGCATTATTCAATTCAAGCCAACCTAAAGTTCAAGAACATATACTAGCTTCCCTTACATGACTGGACTGCTTACATAACTCTAAGACAACTCAACACCTCCAAACTTACAAGATGCTCTATCTACACATTGAAACATCACAAGCATGATCAGACAATACCACTATGATTATTGATTAGCAAAGACTGATATAGAAGACTAAAAAAGGACATATGCAAATCAAAAGAGCCTGCAAGCAAAGGGAGAAAACATATGTGACAAAGAAAGAGCTTAAAAACCAACTTACTGAAATTGAGAAAACAACAAGTTGGAATTGAAGATCTTACTACAAGGATCACTCTAGCGGTCTCAAATGTTCAAACAGACAAACCTATAGTAAGAAAGAGAGGAGAGAGGGCAGGAAATCCTAGAAAAGTGGTTTCTAGAGAGATAATGTGTTTTAAAGTAATCAAACTGTTTTATAAACTGTCTATTTATACTTAAGTGTTTTAATATTAAAATAATTGTCTCATTATTTTAAAGACACTATCAAATCTAAAATACTATTTTATAGGTTCTTATACAATAATTACTATAGGTTGACTATTCATGCACAAGCTAAGTTATCAAACATAATGTTATATCTACCTCTACTAATAAACACAAGATTGAAAAGTCTAATCTTTGAAAGTGAATTTGGTTACTTTAGATAAATTAAATTGAAGTCTAGTATTTGTGTCTATAAAACCTGATTTCATCACCAAAGATTACTGTAAATAGATGTTTAGTTAACTCAATCCATCACCACCATCATCTATCATCCATCTCCTATCACCGTTCATCACTCATCAACTACTATTGCACCATTTACTTTATATTATGTCTCATGTTGTCTTCCACGTGGAAGGCTAAACATTCTTGGTTGATTCTCTTGTCATTTCATAGTTAATATGAGGTTAAGTTTGATTAAAGTGTTGTTTTTTAAGTTTTTTAATAAAAATTTTATTTAATCTATTATTTTTTTAGTTCTAATGTTTGTTCTTAGGATTGTTTTAGAACACTTGTTAATTTAATCTTATTTTCTAATTAGAATTCTTGTTAGTTTGTTTAATTTTCACAACCACTTGTCTAGGTAAAAGAGTAAAACTTCACATGTATATATGCTTAGAACATGTGAGGTATGTAACACCCTCTATTTTATATTAATTATGTTTAACTATCTTGTTTAAATATGTAGTATGAAGTAATTTTATTATTTCATAAATAAACTGACAAAGGGCTTTGTACAATGTAAATGATGATTTTTTTTTTGTGCTAACTACTTCCTATTTTCGAGTTGTCTAAGTAACATTGAGATCAAATCCTCATGCACCATTCGATTAGGCTATACCTTTTACAGAGCATCTTAAAACATAGTTCTTCACTATGATTAGTGGGATTTTGAATTGAGGTGTATGGAAGGAACATTAATCCCCATACTTTAGTGTAAAAGTTATGTCTCCACATGTTGTGTAGTTATAAGTTGCCTTGGTAAATATTTTATTTCCGCTTCGTTAACCGTTGGATTGGGATGAAATTTTTATACAGAGTTCTTAAGGCATAGTACTTAACTTTGACCGTTTGGACTTCGATGTAGAGGTTTGTGGTTAGAGAAATAAGTTTTTTAGTTGGAACTAGCGTCAATTACTTTCTGTTTTGAGTTATTTCAGTAAAACGTCAATTCCAGTTTCATTAACCGTTGGATTAAGCTCACATTTGTTCGAGATGTTCTAGAGCCATATGGCTTTAGTTTACTGTCGGGATTTACAAATAGAGGTGTGTGGTAAGAGATATGACAAGTCTTCTAGAAAGTCAACAAGTTTCCTTGCAACTACCATGAAGTTGCCAACAATAGGAATTTCAACCAAGCTTCTCTATATGGTAAAAATAAATTGACCCTCACTAAGGAATCTCATAAATCTACCATCAATTCAACCTTGTCCATTTGTCCAAGGTTTTTCCTATAAATAAGACTTCATTTCCCACATCTTCTTCACAAAAATCCTACAAATTAGAGAAAGAGATGTCCAAACTCTTGTGAAACAATTGAAGTAGAAGGGGGAATCCAGCACCTTGAGGTCTGCATTTCCATCCCAGAGTATAATTAGCGTCACCAAGGTTAGGGGGTCTATCTCAAATCTCTAAGTCTTTTATCTTAGCAAGTTTTCTTTAAGTATATAATTTGTCTGGTTGATTTTGAAATTTTCATACATTATCTTGAAATTATAAGTTGAAAAACGGACTCCTTTGGTATGAAAACTGATAACGTTGTCGTGAAGTGATCAAATTAACACTATGTAACCCTAGCAACTTCAATCATGTCAGGTTAGTAATAAACCAACTAGATAGTGTTAAGCTAACCCTGAGTCGTATCCCAACGAATACGAAATTGGTTTTCAATATTTGACTCTTGTAAAAATTTATTCTAATGCAATTAAAACTATATGATTATATGAAAAAATATAGAGAAAAATTTGAGAATGAAACAACAATTTAATAAAAGACTTTGAAACAATTACAATAAAACAGACGAATTCCACTACTTTCAATATAGATTCTTCATCAGTTATCTTCATATTATTGTTTAATTAACCATTATTTTTTTACTTCAAATTAATTAAAGTAAATTCTTAATTAATTTGTTGGCATTCATACTATTAACCAAAGTAAATTCTGAATCAAAAGCAAGAACTTTGTAGATTAATCATAGTAGATTTAATCAAAGTACATTCTCAATTAAATATTACTATGCCTAATCAAGTCCATTCTTTTACCTCTAAAATCAAGCAAAAAACTAATTAACCAAAGTAAATTCTTGATTAATTCTAGTTAAAGTGTTTACCTCTAATCAAAGTACATTCTCAATCATTAGAAAAACCCATTCAATTACATGAAAGTTTCTAAATTTAATCAAAGTAAATTCTCAATTAAAGTTAAAAATCCTAGAACTCATGTGATCAACATACATGTAGATTAAAACATCTCACTAATTAGCTATGATGTCAAGCCATTACTTTGCACGTGATTCAGAGATAAAAGACATAGATGAATGAAAATCAAAACAATAATCAAAAGAAAAAAGACATTATTTTAATTTAACCTTAGAATCCATAATGAAATTACAGTGTCATGAAACTGGCCCAAGCCCATTTCAAGGCCCAATATCAAAACAATGCCAAGCCCAATTGATATCGATGTCGTTAGGGGATCAAATTATCACTACTTAACTTTAGCAACTTCAATATTGCCAAATTACTAGTGAACAAACTAGTTAGGGTTAAGATAACCCTGAGTCGTCTCACAACGAATACGAAATTGATTTCAAATATTTGACTTCTCAATTAAACATTACTAGTCCTAATCATGTCTATTCTTTTAGACCTTATATCTAGTAAAAAGTTAATTAATCAAAGTAACTTCTTGATTAATTCTAATCTAAGTTTCTACCTCTAATCAAAGTAATTTCTCAATTATTAGCAAAAACTCATGCAATCATATGAAAGTTTCTAAAAATTAATCAAAGTAACTTCTTAATTAAAATTCAAAAACCTGTAGACTCATATGATTGTTATGTTCTTTAGATTTAACACTATGCTAACTTGCTATAATGTAAAAATCATTGCTTTAACTACATTAAGAACTAAAAGACATAGATAAAAAAAATAAATCTCAACAAGAATCAAAAGAACAAATAAATTAATTCAACTAACCTCAGAATCCAATTAAGAAATTACAGTGGAATCTACCCTAAAAGCTTAGCCCTCCATGGCTTTGATGAAATACATGATAATAATATGATGAAGGAAAGAAAATATAAAGGAAGAAGGAGAGATGTGGTGGATGACGATATTTGCCAAAACCAAAGAGTTGCTAAGTCTGTCAGTCCTCTCTTATGCTCCCTTAAGTCTCTTTATATAGGCTTCAACTGGACTTTGGACTTTATCTGTCAGTTGCTTAAAATCTTTTATTTTTATTTAATTAATTTGCAACTTAATTTCTGTCCAATTTCCAATTCTTCCCTTCTTATTTAATCATTTTTACAAAATTAACCAGAATTTGACCAGAGTTTGACCAGTTGACCAGCTTTGGCCGGTTTTTGACCAGTTGACCAGTTTGAATGCCCTATCAGATGCTGACACGTGGCCCATAGACTCTCTCCAAAATTAGGGTTTGCTCCTCCTTCCTCCCGCGCGTGATGACTGTTGTTTCGCGTTTTCCGACAAGGTCTTCTTCTCCGGCGAAGGCGCGGTGGTGGATCGTGAATCTCTTCCGCTGCTGCTGCGTGTACTGGTCTGTGAGGTTGCAGGAATGGTGACGGACTCCAGCGAGTGGTGGTGGCGCTGCTGTTGTAGGCTCATTGCGGAGAAGCTCGCGGTGGTGACGGTGGATCTGTTCGAATTACGGCGCGATGGTAGCAAGCTCACGGTGCGTGAGTTTCAGTGGATAGTGAAGAACGTTGCAACGAAGATGATGATGGTGTGCGAAAATAGTGGTGCTGCCCGCGATCTGGTTCACGAACGGTTGCTACAGTGGTGGTGATGGTGCTACGCGAATGGAGCACTGATTCCGTGAAAAGATGGTGGCGGTGCAAAGCTGCGTTTTACGCTGCCATGGCTGTGTTTTTCCGGCGTCAAGGTGTGTTGCAGGGAAGATGATGGTTACGGTGGCTCCGGCAAGTGACGGTGAACGAATGGTGGCCGGCGGCTGCCATATTGATTGAAGGAGATGATGAAAATTAGGGTTAGGGTTTCATGTGTGAGATGGTGATGTGGCAAGCTCTGATTGGTCAATTTGGTGAGTGGAGGATTATGACACGTGTCAACATATGATTGGCCTGATTTGAAAGGTGAGGATTGCCACATGGCATAATCTGGTTGAGTGGAATTTAAGTGGTAGGAGGGGTGCAACTTAGTGAAAAGTGGGGTGCAGAACAGGTTTTTGGTGGTCCACTTTAGAAAGAGTGTGCAAATAAAATATGGGGGTGCATTTAGCTCCTGATTTATTATTTTCCAGAATTTCCTGATTTTGGACTTATTTTGTAACTTTGAATATTTCAAATCTACACTATTAATGACCAAAAATAAATTCCAACTGCATTAACAAACGTTAGAATATCCAATAATATTTTATGCAACTAAAATCAATATTTACACCATTTTTACCAAACTTATTCAATAAATCCAATAATCACAAATCCTAATTAAATCAATCTTTAAGCACAGAAAATTCAATTAAATCCCCAAATTTAAATATTAAATGATGGCAAAAATTTGAACTCATCACCAAATAAAGGCCCAATCACTAGAGGAATGATTAAGAAGATTCAAAATGCCAATGATAGTCAAGATCCTTCAAGGCCCAATGGAATCAAGCTAGTTTTCAAATGGGCTAAGGAGGATATTAAAATCTAGATGAACAGTTGTTTAAATGTGGATTTCTGCCAATGTAATTGGGCCACCTTTGTAAATGTTGTGCGCTTTCAATAATTGGATCAAGAATTCACCAAAGCATTGTTTAATTGGGCTCACAACCTCATTAATCAAGCTTTGGTCGAATGGTGCTCTAGAAAGCATGCCACACTTAACACATTAAGCATATGTTGAAATGTGGAAGGTGTAACTTGCCACATGGCACTTGACCCACAAAATAAAGAGATCTAGATCTAGAATTGAATTTGGCACATGTTAATAGCATGGCTAGCCAAATTCTCCTCCTTCCTTAGGCTATAAAATAAGCTTCCATGCACCTTTGTAAATGTTACTCTTAATTTGAATGGTAAATGCCTTGATGTTGAGAGCACTCCACACATTTACCTTATTGAGAGTCATGAGAGCTAGGAATCTCCTTAGATCTCCTCTAGCCTCCTTCCTCTAGGATAACTTCTCCTTCCTAGAACTTCATCTCCACCACACCATACCATAGCTCAAGGGCCTTCAACCTTGCTTCCATTCCATTTTCGCTACATCAAGGAGGTTCTCCTCTCCAAAAATCGTGCAAGAAGCTCCTTCAAGTGGTATCTAGAGCCACTCAAGCCTTGTTCCTCTAGTGTCTCTGGTTTGGGTAAGGTTTTCCATCCTTTCTATTATTTTTCTTTGCTTTTCCATCTTGTTTCTTCCATTTTCATGTTCTTCTTCAAGTTTTCTTTCATTTGCACCGATCATCATTAGGTCTACATGGATCTTAATGGTTCAAATTGTACTTCTCCTTGAATCATTGGTCTACATGTGTTTATGATTCCAATTTATTTTTCCAGCACCATTATTTGATTCCCTTATTATTTTTGTTCATTTTAATTAGTGAATCTTCATTTTGTGTTCAAATTTTAGTTTCTCTCCCTTTCCATGTTGTTTAGCCATGTATCTTGTTTTATTTGTTCATAAATTTCAGTTTGCACGGTTTAATTTTGTTGTTTCTTCCATTGAATGATGAGATCCAAGTGCTACATCACACTATAAGCTATGATCATGAACATGAAGCTTGAGAATGTTTAAGCATTGATTTTCACTATTTTTTGTTCCATTTCACCGATTGGAATGTGCTTTGAGTGTTTTAGATGTTCTTCTATGAGTCATGCTTGATATTAGACCATTATCAAGTTCCTTTCATTGAAATCTCTCAAGAACATCTACAATTCTCGAAAGCAAACCTCTGCTCCAATTTTGTTTTCAGTTTTCACTACATGCACACCTACTGTTTCAGATTTATCCCGAAAGACTGCCAGAGCACTTTCACGGTCCGGATCTCCTTCCCTCTGAGTTGCTTGACTTGAGAATCCAATATTCTCACTAGTCCAACTCCCAATATCAAATCCTCACGCACTTGGACGTCCTCCTCCTCCAACACATGCATAGGACTTGCAATGTACTTCCTTAACTATGACACATGGAAGACATATGCAAGTTTGCCAAGTGCGATGGTAAAGTGATCTCATAGGCTGTTGGACCTATCCTCCGTGTTATTTGATATGGTCCGATGAATTTCTGAGTTTGCTTCCTGAGTTTGATCGCTCTTTCATTACCGTTAGCTGGAGTAATCCTGAGAATCATATGCTCACCAACCTAAAACTCCCACGACCTTATCCTCGTACCTGCATACAACTTCTGTCTATTTTGTGGTGCACACATCCAGTCTTGGATTAAACTAACCTTTTTCGTCGTTTGCTGCAAAAACTCGATCCAATAATCATCGATTCCCAATCCTGGTATCCACACAACTACATTCTGCCTCTCTTACCATCCAATGCTACATATGGTACCATTCTGATCTTAGTCAGTACTTCACTTAAATGGTTTAACTCACTAGCTTCTTCTTAGCGATCCACTAAAATTTGCAATCATTCTAGTGTTTACACTAAGTCTTGGCCTTTATGCCTTTAATATCTTATTCCCCTACTTCTCTTTCTTCCCATTCTCTACGAAACCATCTGATTAGAAACTATTGACACCAACTCTTCCTCAAATACTAATGCAATAAAGAACTTCACCACTCCAAGGTGAAGTTCTAGTACCTACCTCAAACCGAGTCTAGGACTCTTCCACCATTGAGATCCTCTGCGTCTATTCTTCTCTTGTCTTTGCTAGGTAACTCTGGTTCACACGACATTGTGCCCTCACCTTTCTGATTGATCTACACTTGACACACGACCATCGATTTATCTCCTTGAATCGCAAAACATCACTCTATTGAGTAACACATCGTTGAGGAAGAGGAATTGGGAAACAACTAATTTCCTCTCGAGTATACTTACCAACCTCACAAGGTATCAATTCCAATTAGCCTTGAGTTTGAATCTTCTCATTACCACAAAACATCACACATACTTGAGTACTCCACATTTAGCCGCAACTACAGCCAAACCAACCTCTCACTAGAATCTCTCTTGTAAACAACCAAAACCCAATTCACATACCCTAGGCACAACTTTTACACCTTGTATCCTTGAATTTACTTATTTGCTTAAACTGATCCAACACCAACTATCAGAGACACCCCAGTTTCACAAACTTCCCCTTTGTCTTAGAACACTGCCTTGTGAAGCTACTCTCCCAAGCTCTGCCTCAACTTAACCTCCCTGTTGAGATTCTCCCTTCCTTAGTCCCAAGCATTTTACCACTTTCCACCTCCGACCTCAAAACTATGCTAAGATGTAATACCAATTTGACTTCTCAACTTTGCTGCACAAGCATACACTGATACCTTCCCTTAATTTAACCATTGAACTCAACTCCTCTTGCATGATATTTGTCACAAGAACCTATTCTTGAAGATCCCTCTATTTAACGCGATGTTTCTAAACTCCTCCGGTGCTTTTCGCCTAAAAATCCACAACTTAACTTCACTCGTCCACCGATACACAACATGCATATCTTCGATCAAAAGACTACCTCAAAGGCCCTACCCAACCCTTGCAAGGTAAGCAGGTCAAGTTTGACTTTGAATCTGGATTCCTTTGCCACCACAAACAACAAACACATATCACAAAAGTGCAAATATAACAGGAAAAGGTATAGGAGACAAACTCAACCTATAACTTCCCTTTCTTTTACCAAAACCTTTAGAATTAAGAAAGGAAACTATCTCTGATATAGTCATGAGTGTGCACCCTCATCACTCTACCAAGATATTTTTTGTTCTTAATGCTTCTAGTTTCCCCACTTTATGTAGTCCACAATCAATAATATGATTTATAGTCCATTCCTACAAGGTTTTGCAACCGAAACTCCACAAGCTCACTTTCAAAGGCCCAAAAATCATTTGAAAACAATTGCTCTGATACCAAATGTAACATCCTGGTCGAATATTACTAATTTTTAAATAATATAAAATAAAATAAATAATAAAGTCACATTTATTTAAATGTCTTTCACAAAACACAGGAAATTACAATCCTTCTTAGTCGTCATTCATAAAAAAATATAATTTAAACTTCAAGTGGTTACATTTCCAATGCTGGGAAATCAAAATCCGAGTTACAAAGTAATCAAAGTAAACAATAAAATCAAATCCCCAAGCATCCCCGCTCTGGCTCTATGCCTCACCAACACCACCTACAACATCATCTGATCTCGTGTAACGCATTACACGATCATCGCCAAACACAAGTAGATAGGGTGAACTAACAATATCAATTTATATATACAATTCAAATATATATGCATACACTCATCAAAGGAACTTTATCCTTTTAATTCCATACCACAAGACCACCACCATGTTATCCATGTTCTACATCTTTAGATGATAACCTCAAGATACCCTTTGCTGCCTCCACCTACAAGCCACAACTTGTAGAACACGTGTGGGAAACCTGCTACGGGCCCCACTCTGTAACGCTATGTGGAGTTCCCAATGCGAACCATAGTTCATATTCGTCCCAAGAATACCAAACTCGTTGGCTAACGCCGAAGAGGGAAATCTTCCTGCACCCATTCGTACAAGCCATAACTCGTATACTCACATTTGCAACACTGACCAATCTGAGCCACAACTCAAGGAATGCCCGTGTACATCCGCCATCCCGAGCCACAAGTCAAGGGATGCCATTCCGAGCCACAACTCAAGAATGCCACGTGTTTACCCTCTATCCCGAGCCACAACTCAAGGGATACCATTTCGAGCCAGAACTTATGGAATGCCACAACAAAGTCCATCCTTAAGGTACCCCTAAAAGCCTTGTAGACCACGCACATTCACAGAACATGCCACAAGTAGTGTAAAACTCTAAGTCTCCTTATGCACCTACAACTACTATTCCAAGCACACCATACCAATACTTGACCATGGACCCAGTATATATATGCTTCCACGAACATGTCCGCTTATGGTCCTGCCTCTACGAACCTCCCCGTTCGTAGTCCAACTCTACGGACCTACTCGCCCGTAGTCCAACAAACGTGATCCAATAACTACGAACCTCCCCGCTCGCAACAGCCCTCAAGTGTGAACATGGAACATATGAACCTCCCTGCTTGTATCCTCACACGAGAGCATCATAATATGAACTTCCATGCTCATATTATCACGTGTTCACCACCATTCATGAACCTACCCGCTCATGACACAATCAAAGATCTCTTGGTCTAAGTCCAACATCACAAACACGCAAAACACAAGCCCATAAAACCCACTGCTCTCTACGCTATTACCTGGCGTTGCCTAAGCACCGCCAGGCGACAAGCCAATGCACACCGCCTAACGAAACCATCTCGCCGCCAAGTGCCAGACACAAACAAAGCCATTGTCTTAGTGTCTATCGCCTGTCTCTTTACTCCTCACAGCTAGGCACCACGCGATCTAGGGACATCTCTAGTACTCCTATCGCATGTTATCATAATTTTTGGAATATTTTAAATTGTCTAAAATGGGAGGATTTTATGATGTACAAAGGTTTTCTAGTATGAATTGAGCATTTTTCTTTATCAAATAATGAAGGGTGTGGTCGAAATAATGTCAGTTGAAATTTTATGTGGTTTCAATAAGCTAAGTACGATGCATGCAATTGTATATGCCATTATGGATTTGAAATGCTATTGGTTGGAATGTAATTTGTATGATTTCCTGTGAATTAAGATGAGTTGACTTATCGAGGGTCAAAAGAATGGAATTCGAGGTTTGTAGAAAGTAGGAGTATGTATATAATATGTAGAGTTGATTTTATGTAAAATTGGAAAATTAGATTAAGTTGATATGTTTGAGATTAAGGTGTGCATTTAGGAATTGTTATATCACGAAATTGTACATGACTTGATGTTCCATATGGTAGATGGATGATAGAAGAGTATTTTGTTTTAAGTTTTGGATGATGTTTAAGAAAAATTATCTTAATTGGAGTGTTGGTATGCAAATTATGTAGTGTTTAGCTTTTGTGCGGTTTGATGAAAGAAAATTAGTTAACTATATTATAAGTCAAGGGAGTTATGTAGTTATGTAGTATGAATTTAATGGAATAAATTCAGAGTTTAATCTTATTACATATTAGGTTATTTTTAGTATTTAGGATCGTTAGAGGAAATTTGTAAGGTGATGATAATCATTGAATGTAAGAACACTAAAAGGAAGTAAGTGGAGAGGGTAAAAATGTTAGGTTTAAGGTCTAAAGTGTTTTTAGGTACGCAGGTTCATTGAGCGAACCGTTTTGTTGTTGGGTACATTGAAGCTCTTAAGTTCGATTTTTGTTGGGTGTGGGATATGATTCGTTGGGCGATATGTGAGTTTGTATTTTTCTCTGTTGGCAAGAAAATGAGTTGTTTTACGACTTTGCTTTTTTTTTGTAGGTCTCACTAGGCGAGACATTAAGCGCTGGGCTCCAACAAAAAACAACAAATTGTTATCAATGGGTTTTTTGGCATTGATTGTTTGTTGATTAATGTTTTAATTTTATCTGGATGGTGTGAAATGTTTTGATGTGGTATATGATATATGTTACAATGGCATGAAATACATGTATGTGTTATGAGGTTCGGTGGAGAAGTGTGTAGCTCTCAACAAGAGGTGAAGGGGCTCTATGAGATGACTTGTGTTCTACAGTTGTAAGTCTCTCCCGAAGAGAAGTGGAGAGTGGTGGACTTGGCATAACTGTACTGGTTCTAGACTTCGCTCGTAAGACTCAGGAGGAGTAGCGTGAAGTAGACTTTATCAGGAGACTAAGTGAGTAGGAAGGAAGAGTTGGTGTGGCTCTAATGGTGAGCTGGTTAGGATGGTAAGCTACGTGTGGCGGTTATGATGATCTTGATGATAGATCTCTTGCTTTGAAACTACATGTGAATTTTGTGTGCTATTGTGTGAGACAGTGGAGAGTGGTGGACTTGGCATAAGTGTACTGGTTCTAAACTTCGCTCGTAAAACTCAAGAGGAGTAGCAAGAAGTAGACTTTATCAGGAGACTAGGTGAGTAGGAAGGAAGATTTGGTGTGGCTCTAATGGTGAGCTGGTTAGGATGGTAAGCTACGTGTGGCGGTTATGATGATCTTGATGATAGATCTCTTGCTTTGAAACTACATGTGAATTTTGTGTGCTATTGTGTGAGACAAAAAATTTTGTGGTTGGTTACATGATGTTCGATGGTTTTAATGGTTTGGGTGAGATGGTATTTTATTATTGTGTAATATTTATTGTAATGTCCCATTTAATAAATAAGCTTAATTAAATGAAACATCACATAGAATAATGTAAAGAGCAACGTCATGGAGTATAAGTGTCACTCCTTACAATTATCCAAAATACTCGGAGAGAAAAACTAAGGTACACCACAATGCCATCAATAAAACAGAATAAATTTTAACAGTATCCCAAATACATTCTCATAGAGCAAGATAGTACATAGGCCACATTGCCTTAAAAGAGTACTCGGAGTAAAGGGATCCAACCCAAGACTAACTACGCTACAGAGTTTCCATCACCCTGATGACCATGAGGGGTTCCCATATCTGCTCACATCAATAAATTGATGATCATCGTAAAAGGAGAAAACCACACAAGATAAACACAAGCAAATAGAAAGGGTAAGCTAGAGTAAAAAAGGTTTTGATCATACAATTGAGCATACAATTTAAAAGTCAAGAACACATAAATCAACCAAACATGTGATAACAAATAAGCAAGGCTCTAAGACTCAATTATCCTGATATATATAATTAGTCAGATTCACTGGATGCTTGCACTTGTGGTGGCCTTTACTGCCTTGCAGGGCCATTGCCAATAGGTTTCACCCTACCACGCACAAGGTTAACCTTCAAACATCTAAGGCCATTATCCTACCAAAGACTAGGGCCTCCTGCTACTCTCACCACTTGAGTCAGTACGCTCTACGTGAGACTATCTGACCCTTTAGAGCTTCAAGATGCAATCCTTACTTGAATGCTTACTTAATTATATACTGAGGCATCATCACGAAACCTTACTAACAGGTTCGTGGAATTACGTCCATTACTTGAGGCACCACCATGAGCTCTCACCAAGAGGGTCATGGAATTACGTCCATTACATGAGGCACCACCATGAGCTCTCACCAAGAGGGTCATGGTCTCACGTCCATTACGCAAGGCACCACCATGAATCTTATCAAAAGATTCATGGAATTACATCAAACTCATATCATAGTCATGCTTCACCAACCAACCCTAGAGTTATCATGCATACCAATCTCATGCCAATATATAACCAACCATGCAATCATGTTTCATATGCATAATCATACAAAGCTCATCAATTCCAGCCCATAAATCATTTAATACATGCATATTCACACAATTCATGCTTTAAATAGGGTAATCCAATCAATCATGTGACCATCACAAAAAACAGAGAAGAAAACAGCTCTTGAGCATGTCCCTGCCTAGTCCTTGCTCAAGCGAGAGAGTTCCCTGGCTCAGGTGAGCTCCTTTCGCCTAGGCGGGAACTCGAGCAGTCGAATAGTGGGCTTTCACGTTTTCTCACTTAGGCGAGACCTCCTCACTTAGGCGAGACCTCCTCGCTTGAGCAAGATGACCTCTCACTCAAAACTGGAGCTCGTCGCTTGAGCGACAACCTGGGAGGGTTTCTGATACTCTCGCTTAGGCGAGACCCACTCGCTTGGGCAAGAATATCAGATTCCTCCACTATTCACGCATGCAAAAACACGAGTTCACCCATAATAAGGCACAATGTATTTTCATACCATCACAAGCACCACACAATCATCAAAAACATGAAACACAACTGAAAAGCAAGCAAGATACATTAAAACACGAAACCCTAACTTCCCTTACCTTATCGAAAGCTATTGTGAGGGATTTTGGCACGAGCAGAAAAGACACCACAACTCCTAGAACAAATTCGTGAGGTGGAATAAAATGGAGTTCTTCTAGCTCAACGAAGAATGGGAGCCAAACCCTAGTAGAGCTCACGTAGGCAGTTCTATGAGGGAGGAGGAACAACTTCTGGAAAGTAGGCAGAATGAGAGTGTTAGGGCTGGTTTAGGGGTTTTGGACACCCTATGGGCTAGCCTTAGGTCCAACAAATTAAGGTAGGCCTTTAAACAATAAGACAGAAAATAAGTGGGCCTTATATTTATTGTTGGTTAATTTTTTTTTTTAAATTAGCTCACCTTTGTTTGTGTTTGAAGTTTTCAGCTATGATGATTCTATAATCAATGTTATACGAGACTATATGTTAATATACATGTTGATTTTGATGCATAATAATGAGGAGTTTTAGGGTTGCTATGAAATAACTTTTTCTTCGTAATTGGATTGAAATAAAAAATTGGTTATTTCGAAAATGATGTAAAGATCGGTGGTTTCTCGTGTTGGCTTTTATCTAACTTTGTGTATTTTATAAAATAAATAGATGTTTTGGGTTTTCAATTAATATTGAACAGTGGTATCAAAGTTTGAAAAGAATGTTTTAAAATACACAAAAATTTCTAAGAAATTTAATAGCATCCGGACAGATGTTACAATGGACATATTAAAGTAAATAATAAATATATTTATGATATAATATGATAGCATTATAAAAATTTTAAAATATCTTCAACAAAATCATGTTATTATTAATAAATATGCTCAATATAAAAGTGTGTATGTGTAACTCATTTAATACCTTTCAATAAAATTAATCAATATTAAGGAATATCTTAAAATATGTTTGTTTATGTATTCTTTTATTTTTCATAATGTGATCGTTAAATATTAATTTGGATCTTAACTTTACCGACATAAGGATTTAGAAGCCAAATTGATGTACAATACAACAATACAAAACGCAAAGCGGACACCTAAAAATAATATTGATTGGAATATATAGATGTGGTTGGCAATGCTTTGTCAAATGTTTATTTGTTTGAAATAATACACAGCCGAAAGAGACTTCAATGCAATATCCGGACCAAACTCTATTAATTTATTCAATATTTTTACCTGAAACTTGTACCAAAAAAATTATACCTATTTTAATGTATGCACTCGGAGAAATCAAATATATATATATATATATATATATATATATATATATATATATATA
>Ga0209589_1004167_pt1 | contig 25119 bp, 17 predicted proteins | sample CowpeawhiteBW_FD_187525 | JGI IMG/M metagenome (GOLD analysis project Ga0209589, IMG submission 187525) | Root nodule microbial communities of legume samples collected from California USA - Cow pea white BW (SPAdes) (version 2) | ecosystem: Host-associated > Plants > Roots > Nodule | place: USA...
AAATATATATATATATATATATATATATATATATATATATATATATATATGTATCGTTAAATTATTTGAGTGACGCAAGCAACCATAGACACAAAAAAAATAAAACTACTTTTTCAATTTAAATTTTTATACTTTTCTATTTTAAAGGTTTAATTAGTCGGATGGTACCCACTTTTGTTCATATGTGTCAGTTTTGTACCCGCTTTTAAAAAGGTATCAGTCGAGTCTCAATTTTTGAAAAAATGTCTCAATTAGAATCTTTTTAAAAAAAAATATTCACGTCTATTGGTATCGCGTAGTGGAATGACTAGACAATGGTCAAAAACCAAGAGGGGGGGGTGAATTTGATTTTTATAAAACTTAACAGATTTAAAAATTTTTCTCAAAATTTTACTAATTAACTTACAACCACAATTACTTTAAATGCAAGTGCAAATAAATAAAGAATTTAGCGAAGAAGATAAACACTGATATTTATACTAGTTCGGATCAAAAGACCCTACATCTAGTTGTTAATCTCTTAAACAAAGAGATTAACTCAATCACTATAATAATCAGAGTACAAACAAATTATAAAAGAGTAAAGGATTAGAAAATACCTCTCTTGAACAACCACAAGAGTTGAACAAAAACTCCCCCTGAGTTATACAGAGGATGACACCCTTTCCTAGCAACAACGCAGTACTCAATCTTCTAAGAACTCATTTAGAAAAAGTTATCGCTCACTCACACTAGGCTTTTCAAAGCTACTTTTAAGAATCTCATAGGGCACGACTTTGCAGTCATAACACAAGAACTCTAAATCTTAAAAAAGGTACTTTTGAAGTTGGAAATTGTGTTCTATTTAAAGAGGTTTTCGAAAGCTAAGTTAGAAATGAAGAGTTGAGTTGAAACTGGCAAGTATAATTGATTACCACTTAAGATAATCGATTATTCTAGTGGTTTTCGAAAACAAAGTTTTGAAATGGCAATCGATTACCCAAAATGGCAATCGATTATCTCATGTACATTTTTGAACAAATAATTTTATACCTGCCAATGGTAATCGATTACCAAAAGTGGTAATCGATTATTTCGAGTCGTTTTTAAAAAGCCAAGTTATAACTGCTAGTGATAATCGATTACCACTAGTGGTAATCGATTAACATAAGTTGGTAATCGATTACCACACTGATTTTTGCGAAACATTAGTTTTTCTTAGAGGAGTTGCGAGCTGACTCTTGTTCTAACAATCTTACAACTAACTAGAGAAAGTTAAGCCTTTTACAATAAGAACTTTAAATATAAAATGTAATGTCTTCAATATCTTCAAGTATTTTCTTCAATATCTTTATCATCATAAAAAAAATTTTAATCAATCTTCTTCTTTTGTCAACAACGTCGTTAATTTTATTCATGACTTTTACCACTAAATTTTAATATAAATATCAATACTTAATTTTATAAGTCATTTTAAATATCAATACCTAATTGAAGCATCTTTTCAAAAGTTGGGACTATATTGACACCTTTTTAAAAGCAGGTATCAAACTGACATATCCAGATGAAAGTGAGTACCATCCGACTAATGAAACTTATTTTTTAACAATTTTTATTATCTTTTTGAAAAATGGTGTATATATGAAAAAGGGAATGTCAAGTAGTGAAAGGAATCGTGGTATGAATAATGAAATAAGTATTGTGAAGTAATGGGAGGATGTGAGAGTGGAAATGGGAGGTGTCGAAATAAAAGTAGGTGGCCTAACCCAAATACACTTCGTCCTTCTTCATCAAATCGTACGAAGGTTCTTCTTCTTCATCTTTTCTTGTGAGCTTCAATGACCAACCTGTGTTAGACCCAAACACTACAAACTCCATTAGACGTAAATATTAATAAAGCAAGTTTCGATGATAACAAAATTCATAATGAATTGAAAAACATGTCATAACGATTCAAGTTCTCATAGGACACACAAATCATAAACTGTAATTGAACGCTCTGAACTTATCTGAAATATATTTGATTATGTCTAACGGGTGCTCATAAGTTGAAGTAATATTTACAGAAAATATATTAGCAAAGATTAGATGAAAAAAGTCTAAAGGTGAAAAGTAGACAAGTAAAGTCAAAGCATTGACCAAACGAGATAGCAAAGGTAAGTTGAGTCAAAGATGAAAAGGTAATTTGTGTTGGTCAGACGACTGAAGTCTAAACAAGTAGAGGAGCCAAGTAAATGAAGTCACAAGAAGAGTAAAGTTAGTATAGGAGTATGTAAATATTGAAATAGTTAGTTCAGCTAAGAAAGGGGTTGAATTGAATTTATAAAATTGTGTTTCCTTTTTGAAAACCTAAATCCTTTTTTTATTGAAGCAAACTGACCACGAAATCAGAAAGCAAGTATTGCAGGGTTGTACACTTTCAACTGATAAAAATAAAAAACGTATTAATTTGTTCATACAACATGATTCAATAAATTAAAATATGAAATCAATCAGCTAATATTATGGAAAATTATGTAGAAATGCGAAATGCATGAAACACAATCAAACAACATGCTTTCTCAATCAAGATATATTCCAATCAATATATCCAAGTTAGTTATATTACTAGATAACGTAAAAACACATGCATAATTAACAAAGATTGATTTAATTGATTTTCTTGAGATTTAAATGATGAATAAGATAAGGGAAAGAAGATCACACAACAATTTTAGACTAGTTCACTCAATAATTGAGCTACGTCTAGTTTATCAAGACAACTTGAGCCTGATGATGCACTATATCAAAAGTTTTACACAATCCCTCAAAGATTACACTTTTGAATAAAGCAAAACACTAAGATTCTTGAATTTCACAAGAATATTATCCCTAACACTGTAAGAATCCCACTTACAGACCTACTTTCACACTAGGAACAACATAAAAGCAAAAGAACAACCAAACTTGATGGAGGCTCTCCCTAGCCAACCTAACACGTGTTCTTCTAGCTTCAACGAAGCAAAAATGCTTCCAAGATCAATCAAGATCTTCAATCAACAATTGCACACTATGTAATCCAGATACAGAGTGAGAGTTTTCCAAATTCGTATCACTATTTTTCGCGCTCAGAAATCTCAAGTTGTTGCTCATGTCTCTAAAAACCAACTTATACAGCTTGGTCATAAGTGAATTCAACAAGTTGATTTGTTCATATAATCTGTTGATTTCACTTGACTTAAGTGAAATCAGTTGATTGAATAACAATTCAACTAATTGAATACATGCTACCAAAACTATATGCAACAAGTCTTTTAACATGTTAAAAAACTTTTTAATAGATTGAAAATGGCACACCTAAGACAAAACGACATCTAACCTATGTCATATAGTCTACGAATACAATAAAACATTCAAACTTCTTGATCACATCATTTCCAGATTCAACAAACTAAAAGTTTGATCATCAACAAATCTTCATCAATTCTTCACCAACCTCATATAATATCATGCACTTGCTTCATCAAATCCATGCACTAAGGTCACTTGTGCTAATAGAGTACAATTACCAATCCACTACATTGATAAGATGAATTAGAAGTGAAACCAAGTGACTACTTAAAAGACTAAATGTAGTCTTAGTGTATGGGGTGAACTAGTGTAAATTTGTGTGTGTAATCTCTTAATTAAACTCATAAATTAATTATTTTACAACTATACAAAATGGATAAAATGTATAGAGGCTCTACTTATTTATTTATTTATCCCCCATTCTAAAGCCATCTTGCACCAAAAGTCTAGAGTCGATGTGATGACAAACAATGACGAAGGAGAGTCGTGTGGCTCCAGTTGGTGGTGTGTTGTATTGTTATTATTGAGGCCTGTAGGAGGTAGTCGCGTTGGACCGATTGAGAACGTCCTAAACGAGAGACCAATGTTGGTAAGGGAAAGAGTGTAACAATCAACACCTCCATTAAGACAAGCACGACGTAACCATTGATCATTCAACATGAACGACGAGCAACTCATCACAAAGGAAGTAGATGTTGGTGACAACGTAGGGAGTGCCCCAGGTTCGAACATGTTTGCGGTGAATATGGAGGGGAAATTGGAAGAATATAGGTGGTCCTTTATGTTACGTGGGACCAAAGTGATAAAGAAGATGATGAACAATGCAATGGATGGTATCCATCCCTTTGTGCACAATGTTATGCATGAGGATGATAATTGGTGGAGAACAAGAATGGTACTTGATAATGAAGGCTAGATGACGGTGTAGAATCAAGCCTCTATTGAATGCGATTGGGAAAAAGACATAGAAGCTAGGAATGGGATTTAGTTTGGAGAGATAAAGACTATGATGGAGGGTGGAAGATGGAGAGGGTGGATCGTAGACCAAATGGGTTAGAATGGAAGGTGTCTCCATGTACATGTGTGTGAGGATGAATTGGTGATTACTGGAAGCGTGTTCTTTGGTGGAAGAAAATTGGAAAATAAAAAATGCAACCTCTCACTAGTGTGTTATGCATGTGTGTGAAGATGGCGATGAAAGGTATTTAGTGGTGTTTAAAATTGAAGGAGCAAAGATGAATGTGGAAGATAGTGGTGAGGTTGTGTGTGAGGTGTGAATGGTTGTACAATGGTGATTGAGTCAGTGCAATGGTCATTTGCATACAAAATATAAAAAGGCGATGAAGATGATGATGGACAATGAGGGAGAGGTTGAGATTAGGTGTTGGATGGATGAAAGGAACCAATGATAAATAAGATAAATGTCTACCTTGGTTGGTGAGTGATGAGGGGAAACTTTGGTTAAGATTTTTTTTTGTCCATTGGACTTAAGTCGCAAAAGCCTCAACATCACACAATATCAAGTTTTAAATGAGTTATTCAATTGTGTGACCTATTGGCAAGCGCACCAAGTTAGTTGTAATACAACTGAATGAGAGTTATCGCATCCACAAGGATTAACAAATATATTGGTAGTTGGATTTTGGGATATTCGTAGAAAAATAAGGATAGTAATATATATTACATGGATTTATTGGAATAGAGGTTATGATTGGATTTCATCTCATCCACTTCTACTGCACCATTACTGATCTTATCTAGTTAATATGCAAATCATTCAATATCCTAGAAGTGCTCTAAAGTAATTCTAGATCCACTCCTACAACATAGAACCTAAGGACTTCAAATTCAGTGTAACTCCTCAACTCCTGATTGAATGAATCCTTGCCTTAAGTGTTTTATCCTGCTAGAGCCTTAGATATATTCCTAACATCTAAAAGTAGGAGGTAATTTAATTAGACCATGGTTTAACATTAGTTTTCCAACTCAATCTAAACTAATGAAATAAGATGAGTGATCAAATCATCCAAGCAATAAAGCATAAATCAAATCAAAAACATTTGAATGAAATGATAGATAATATTCAAGAAGTAGGAGTATAGAGAATTAAAATTGATCACATTCAACCTCAACACGAGAGAATTCAACTACTCATATAATATTGCAGTACAATTCCAGCAAAAACTAGACATAGAATTTACCATAAGTGAATCTCTCTCTAGCCTTGCAACACTGTATTCATACTTTACTACTACTTATCTACTTCTCCACTCAATGCATAAAACCAAGACATTTATTTATAGAAATTTTCATCGGCACTCAATTCCAACCTTTGGGCACTCAGTTGTAGAGGTTTTCTTCTATGCATGGTTTTCTTCTTTCTTTGTCACCTTAAGTGCTCAGTACTTTTTTTTGTTGCTTAAGTTGTGCACCACAATTTAAGATTAGTTTCTCAACTAAATGCAAACCAATGAAATGAGATGATTGATCAGGTCATCCAAGCAATAAAGCATAAATCAAACCACAAACATTTGAATGAAAACATAAATAAATATCTAAGAAGTATGAGTACAAATAATTATAATTGATTACATCCAATCTCAACACTAAAGAGTTCAGCTACTCATATAATACATTTCAACAACATCTAGACATAGAATTTATCATAAATGTATATCTCTCTAGCCTCACAACATTACATCCTTACTCTACTAATACTTTTTTACTTCTCCATTCTATGCCTAAAACTAAGACATGAGGTCACTATTTATAAAAATGTTCACCTACGCTCAGCTCCAGCCATTGGGCGCTTAACTATAGACGTATCTTTCTAAGATTTTCTTCTTTCTTTGTTAGCTTAAGTACTCAATGACATTTTCTTGTTGCTTAAGTTGTGCACCACACTTGAGTTTTCTTTAATCGCCTTTGACTTTTCTTCTTAACCACCTTTAGTGCCCAATGTCACTTTCTTGTGGCTCAGCTACAAAAAGTCACATTCTAGATCTTTCTAAACCATCTTTATAGCGCTCAATGATAAATTTTGGGGTTGAGTTGGATCATCCTTTAGGAAATTGTTGTAAATCATCATAGATTCATCAATTTCTTATTTTTCTGCTTCTTAGTACCCTATTCTGTAATTCTAAGCTAAATGGGTTTGAATTAATAAAAAATATATCAATGTGAATGTGATGGAGATGGAATGTGTGCACCATGTAAGTTAGAGAAGAAGAAAAGTAAAAACCAAGTTAGTCGGATAGAGAAAAGGTAAAAACCTGGCAAACTATGAATGGAAAGGATTTTAGGTCGAGGTGTGAAAAAGATGTAAAAGGTGAGATTACAAGACCTAGGTCAGAAGAATAATGATGGAAATGGTGAAAAGAAAAAAAGTGGAGCAGTAAGTGTAACATCCTGGCAGGATATTACTTAAAATAATTAAATAAAATAGAAATAAATATGTCATTTATTAATTAATCCATTTCCCAAACAAGCGGGAAATTTCAAAACTTTAAAGTCCAATGATATGATAGTTAATAGTCAAAATATCCAGAATTCACATTTACAGATTTAAAACCAAAATATAAAAAAACAATAATTCAAATTACAAGAAAGTTTAATAATAGTCTTTATAAAATACCCATGTATGTTGATCCCTCACTCCGCCACTAAGCATCTCCTAGCTCACCTGAAACATTATCTGCTCCCGGATAACAAGTTACCTGATCATCGCCACACACACAGATAGGGTGAGCTGTGCACATAATCATAATTAAATATGAAATAATTCCCAGCCAGTAAATAATTATTTATTTATTTCCAAAAACACCCACTTCCCCCCACTCATAACCAATATGAGTTCATGCATGTATTCTAAAATCGGGATTTCATGTGCTTCCATGACCCTCTTCACCTCGTGGTCCAACCTACAAGCCTATCCTGCTTATAGTCCTGCTTCACAGACTCTTACGCCCGTTCATCCGAGCTCCTCACTTGGACCCGAACACGCATACCCGCCTTTCCTACTATAAGCTCCATCGCTCATAGCATTCCCAAGTTGAGCATGAAATGAACTCCCTCGCTCATTCATCCCAACAAGAGTACCTCCGGTGAACTAAATAGTTCACATTTCGCATGCGGTCCACCCATCACGAACTCCTCGCTCGTGACTCAAGCGAAGCACATCCCGAATTTCCAAGGACTTAGTCCTTCAAGTCCAAACACCACAAACAATTACATATAATTTCCTTAACTTAGGAAATACCACTCAAACAGCTCAAATAGTGCATACAAACTGAACTTCTCCCCATTCTCGCTTAAGGCATGTGCTTCGCCCAAGTGAGCGCATTTGTCTCGCCTAAGCTGAATCACCTTGTCTGAGCGAGCATGAAACAGTGGCTGCACCCTAACATCTCGCCTAGGAGAGCCCTACTCGCCTGAGCGAGACGTCGTTCGCCCAAACACACACACAACTCCTCGCCTGGATGAGGATATCAAGATAAGCGTAACAAAATTCTTCGCAACCTCGCTTGGGCGAGCCACTCTCGCCTAGGCGAGAATATCTGTCGCTCAAAACCCCAAACTTCTCGCCTGTACGAGAAGTCATGCTCAACGCTTACAGGTCTCATTGCGACCTCGCTGAGTCGAGCCAATCTCGCCTGAGCGAGTGAACGAGTCGCTCAACCCAAAAATTTGTCGCCTGCACGAGACACTTGAACCAAAACCCTGAACAAGCTTCTGCAACTCTCGCTTAGGCGAGAGGAACTCACTTGGGCGAGAATTGCAAAGTTTCGTATCTGCTCACGCACACCTCTCGCCAAAACCAAAACCAAAACCCCACTCAATCATTACCAACATAATACAATGGCAAGCAACCCTCAGAATCATATTTGATATTCATTTGGACTACAAAAATTAGAGATTTTAATCAACAATAATACTTCAATACCAAAACCCTCAACCTAATCATACAATGCATCACAAGGCTTTACCACATCAACCAACAACCAAATTTTCAATCTCAGAATAGGCCACACGAAATTCACAGCATGTGGATACCAATTGAGAGGGTAAAGAGCATAATCACCACACATAATTTATACACATAAATACAACATCCCCTAACCTGAAATTCTTGGTTAAACTTGGGGAAAGATGGAGGTTCCTTGGTTCCCCAATACTTCGGCTTCAGCCCCCTGCACACCCAAAACTCCTCTCTCACTCTCTAATTTCGTTTTCCTCTCAAAACCAGTTCACAACACTGCCAAAAGCCTTTCTTTTCCCCTAAAATAGCCTTTTATATGTGTCTTAATTTTGGGATTAAGTGCTAAAACGAAAAATGAGACTAATGGTGCTTTGAATTTCCAATTAAGGGTAATTACTTAGTGGTTTAATACTGTTTTTCCAGCCCTTTGGCTGCTCCTCATTCTAGTTTTACCTTTGCCCTTTCACCTCCACTCCAAGCTAGAATTAGCAAAAACAAAGCCTACTTTATGTCCATCAAGGTTTGAACCTGTGACCCTCCACTCATAAGGCCAAAGCACAACTATTATGCCAATTCAAATTTAGTGATAACTATTATAATCCTATGATTATAATATCACTCACTAGTCACAAATATATTATCAAAATAATAATAAATCAAATAACACACAAAAGGCATACATAAGACTTGAACCCAAGTCCTCTCACACAATTAAGTACTTTCAACCATTTGAGCTAGTACGTTTCCACGTCGTACTAGTTAACATTTAATGTTATAAAAGTCCCTTCCTCCCGCATTTATTAATTAATTAAATATTTAGTTAATTAATTTCCACGGGTCTTACATTCCCCCACCTCAAAAGAATTTTCGTCCTAAAAAATGAGACTTACAAAAAAACAAGTGAGGGTAAGTCCTCCTCATGACGTCCTCCATCTCCCACGTCATCTCCTGTGTCGTCTCATCCCAGAGTACATTCACCGTCTTTAACTCCTTGCCCCTAAGTTGCTTGACTTGAGTATCCAGTATACGAACCAGTCTGACTAGCATGGTCAGATCCTCTCGCACTTGCACCTCATCTGACTCTAACACATGGTCTGGTCTTGCAATGTATTTCCTTAATTGCGAGACATGGAACACATTATGCAAGTTGGCTAGGTGAGGTGGTAGAGCAATCTCATACGTCGTTGTTCCTATTCTCCGTGTAATCTGATAAGGCCCTATAAATCTCGGAGTCAACTTCCTAGATCTAAGAACCCTTCTGATACCCGTGGTTGGAGTAACCCGGAGGAATACATGATCTCCTTCCTCAAACTCCAATGGTCGTCTTCTCTTATCGGCATAAGACTTCTGCCTACTTTGAGCTACTCGCATCCGTTCCTGAATCAATTTGACTTTACTAGTCGTCTCTTGCAGAAACTCTAGCCCAAGTACAAAGGCTTCACCATCCTGATACCAGCACAATGAAGTTCTACACCTCCTTCCATACAATGCTTCATAGGGCGCCATGCCAATACTAGAGTGGTAACTATTATTGTATGTGAACTCCACTAGCGGTAATACATCATTCCAATTTCCCAAGTGGTCTAGCACACAAGACCTCAATAGATCTTCCAGCGATTGAATACTCCGCTTAGACTGACCATCCATCTAAGGGTGATAAGCCGAACTCATTCGCAACTGTGCACCCAATGCAACTTGCAAAGATTGCCAGAATCATGATGTGAATCTAGGATCTTGGTCTGACACTATGCTCTCGGGTACTCCAAGTAATCTCACCAATTTCCTCACATACAATTTTGCTAGCTTGTCCATTGACCACTTCTGATTCATCGGTAAGAAATGTGCACACTTTGTCTACTATCACTCAAACTGAATCATGGCCCTTTGTCGACCTCGGAAGATGTGTCACAAAATCCATAGAGATACTGTCCCACTTCCACTAAGGTACGTCCAGTGGTTGTAGTGTACCTCCCGGCCTTTGGTGTTCAATTTTGGCCTTTTGACATACCAAACATTGAGCCACAAAATCTGCAACATCCATCTTCATTCCGTTCCACCAGAAGGACTCCTTCAAATCATTATACATCTTAGTCATACATAGATGTATGCTAAGATGACTCTGATGGCCCTTCTTCAGAATCAGCCTCCTGAATAAAGGTCCTCCCGCCACGCACACTCTACCTTTAAAGAGTAGAATTTCGTATGCTCCCATCTGATAGTCTTTCCCTTTCTCTGTACCCAACCACCCTACAAACTATTGTAATTCCAAATCGTGTCCCTGAGCCACACAAATTTCATTCAAAAATTCATTGGTGACTTTCAACAAGTTGGTTGCATTGTATGGAGTCTTGCCCAAACTGCATTCCCAGATTCATATCTCGGAGTTCTCAATCAACTCTAACTCCTTTATCATCATACATAACATGTGCATCTTCTTCCGACTCAAAGTGTCGGCTACAACATTTGCCTTGCCCAAGTGATAGAGCAATTTAAAGTCGTAGTCCTTCAGATACTCCATCCACTTGCGCTGTCTCATATTCAGCTCCTTTTGATCAAACAAGTATTTTAGACTCTTGTGATCACTGAATACTTGAAATTGAGAGCCATACAAATAGTTCCTCCATGACTTAAGAGCGAAAACAATAGCTACTAGCTCCAGGTCATGAGTCGGGTAATTTTTCTCGTGTACCTTCAATTGCCGCGAGGCATACGCAACTAGCCTCCCTTCTTACATTAATACACACCCCAACCCGTGTACCTTCAATTGCCGCGAGGCATACGCAACTAGCCTCCCTTCTTACATTAATACACACCCTAACCCTAGGTAAGAGGCGTCACAATACACCTCAAACTTCTTCTCAGTATCAGGAATTACCAACATTGGAGTGGTAGTCAAACAACTTTTCATCTCCTCAAAACATTCTTCACACTTCTCTGTCCAAGAAAATGGTTGATCCTTCCTCGTGAGTTGTGTCAAAGGATTCACCTTCTTTGAAAACCCCTCCACAAACCTACTAATAATAACTTGCCAGGCCCAAGAAACTCCTCACCTGTTACGGTCTTAAGCCTTTCCCACTTCAGCACAGTTTCTATTTTGGCTAGATCCACTGCGATACCTTTAGCTGAGATTACATGCCCAAGGAATTGCACTTCCTCAAGCCAAAATTCGCACTTGGACAACTTGTCGTATAGCTGGTGTTCTCTAAGCACATCCAATACCACCCTCAAGTGATCAACATGATCTTCGCGAGTCCTTGAGTAGATAAGAATGTCATCAATGAAGACGACAACAAACTTATCCAACCAGGGTCAGAAAATCCTATTCACGTAGTCCATGAATACCGCCGGTGCATTCGTAACTCCAAATAGCACAACCACATATTCATAGTGGTCGTATCGTGACCTGAATGCGGTCTTTTGTACATCCTCTGGCTGCACTAGGATCTGATGATAACCCGACCTCAAGTCAATTTTGGAGAACACCTCAGCACCCTTCATGTTTTGGGAATACCAAACTGCGCCGTCCACAATTAATTATGATGTGATTGTTAGACAACCTGTCCATCCTCAATATCACATCCAGTCCCTCTAAGGGCAAGCACACCAAGTTCACCTTGAATCTGCGACCTGCCACTACCATTGAACACCCAACACAGACTGAACTGGTAGCTACCTGACCTGAGGAAGGAGTTGACCCCTCACTCAACTGGCTTCTCACACCCACACACAAAAGGCATACATAGGACTTGAACCCAAGTCCTCTCACACAATCAAATACTCTCAACCATTTGAGCTAGTACTTTTCCACGTTGTACCAATTAACATTTAATGTTATAAAAGTCCCCTCCTCCCGTATTTATTAATTAATTAATTACTTAATTAATTAATTTCCGCAGATCTTACAGTAAGAATAATAAAAAGTGTGGGTTGGGCTTTTAACATAAAAACAAGGTGTAAAAAAGAAAATGAAAACTAAGTGACGTGAGTATTACGAATGGTATTGGTCAATAATCCCACATGGAAATATAATTCTAAAAGAAAATCAACTGTGTGGAGACATGGGGTATCGTCCTAACCTAGAAATAGGGTATAAAAATAAAGAAAAGGTACGTGAAAGTATTAAAAACATGATTGGACTATTTTTTTTTCTTTTCTCTCCTTTTGCTTTTTTTTTCATTTTATTATTTACTTACCTTTTTATATTTTTATTTATTATTCATCATTCATTTTATTAAATAATGGATTTTATATTTTTTAATTAACTTTATGTAATTAATTTTTTTAAAAGTAATTTTTTACCTGAACAAATTTGGATGTTGATTGTTGTCTCTCTTTACTTCAGTTTTACTAAATAATGTGAAAATTTGAAATTTTAATATTATTTGTAGTAAAATTTAAATAAAAATAAAAATGCTAATTTTGTCCAGATTACAAAAAGAGACAGAGAAAATAATGAGTAAGAAAACTATTAGACCAGACGAATACAATGACCAACTTCACAAAGAGGAGCACAATCCAAAAAGGAAATGAACCTAACCATTCATAAAGAGAGTGTTTGTTCCAAAAGCAAAATGGAAATCACTAACTATTCCTACGGGTAGGATCCTAATGTAAGCGAGATGAAAATAAATCAGTGATCATTTTCAAGAAGAGGACCCTAATGTAAGGGAGAAAAGGGTAAGGTGTTGAAACCTTGATAGCGTGTCGACTTTAAAGAAATAAACAAGGTGTCGAAACTCCAACTTGAAAAAAATAAACAAGATGTCAAAATCTTGGTGGAATGTCAAAACCCATGTTATAAGGGATAATTAAGGTGTCGAAACCTTAGCGAGGTATCAAAACTGACTTGAAAATGGTAAACAAGGTGTCCAAATCTTGGTGAGGTGTCAAAATTCTGACTTAAAAGTGGTGAACAAGAAAACATAATGATCAAATTTGTGTATACAACTTTTATTTTTGCATGTTTTTTGAGAAAGGAGTTTCGCCTTATGTAGAAACATGATACATGATGATGTGATAACACATCTTATATATTTTTTATTACATGATGCATGATTATATTGACATATGTTATGATATATTTTGTTGTGCTTTTTTTTTTTTGAATATTGATATGATATATGCAAGATGTAAGATTATGCTCACACATGGATGGATGCATGAAAAATTTATTTTTTATTTTTTGATACAACGCAAGATATCGAAACCCTTGTATCGGGATCAGGGTGTTGTAATCCTAATATGCATGCATGAATGTACGGAGAGTCTCATTCTTTCATTTTTCTTGCAACTTAAGGTGTCGAAACCTTAATACAAAAATTAAGGTGTCAAAATCCTGATATGCATGAATGCATAGATGCATGAGAAAAAAAAATTTGTTTATTATTCTTTCTCTTTCTCTCTTATTTATTTATTTTCACTATGTCCATGGTTGCATGACGAATAACGCGTTTGCTTATTCTCTCTCTCTCTCGCTCACACACACACACTCTCTCTCTCTCTCTTTTCTCACACTAGGTGCATGGATGCATGGTGAAGAAACAATTGTTTGCATGTTGTTTGATTTTTTTGAAACTTATGGATGCATAAGTGCAAGGAGGGTGTCCTTATGTATTTTCATTTTTTTTATTCTTTTAGAGATAGAGAAATTAGGCTTTGATAGGCAAACCAAGTTGTACTTGTTGGAATGATTTAAGAAGTTTGAGATAACCCAAGAGCGTGGATCGCTCATTTATTCATGAAATTGATGTAGTGGATGCATGAATGCATGAATTGGTATGAACCTATGCATGGTGCATGAAATGCATTATGTTTTCTTTTTTTTTTCACTTTGACATTATTTGAAAACTTATTTCAATTGATCCCCATTTCGTTGCTATTTAAAATTCATGGGATCATTTTGCTTTGACATTTTTCTCTTTTGTTTTTGTTAAAATTACATTTTTTGAAATTAATTCTTTGACCTAACCAGTTTATTGAGATACTTTCATTTTACCATTTCTTTTGAAAAACAATTTGAATGACATGCTTGAAATTGTCAAGGGTCTTAAAAGAGGTAAAGAAGATTAATTAAGGAGTTACCCCCACTTTATTAGAAAGGATGAAAATGATGGAGAATTGAAAGTTTGCCAATAATGAGAGAATTTGGATGGGTCTTAGGGTGTAAAAATGTGTTTGGTTTGCCCTAGTTATCAATGGCATGAAAAGGTTGAAAACTGATGAGGATTTCATAAGTTGTCCCTAATGTGACCCTCGCAACTAAAGTGAACAATTTGCCCATTTTGAAATGAGTAACTAAAAGTATGAATGACAAATGAAGCAAATGTCTCAATTTGGGTTTCAAAGATAGAGAAATGAATAATGGTAGGAAAAAAGAATTAACCAAGATGTAGGTTCAAAGTGGACAAAACAAGAAAACAAAAGAAACAACTACAATATTTGAAGTGAAGAAATGAAAGAGAATGTTCCTTGTCTGACTAATTGGTCACGCTAATTTTGGAGCTTCTGGATCTTGTTAATAAAAAAGAAACAACTTCAATATTTGAAAGCAAATCTCATAACACATTTTTATTCAATTTTTGCATTTTATTTTTTCAACATTTTTCAATTTTTTTTAAGGACAAATCTGTTAGCATTTTAAATTTCTTTTTGTTTAAAACTTTTGAAAGATAAAAAATCAACCAATCTTTGATCTATGTAAGATTTCTTAGGCTTATATTATGGCCTAAACTAGAGGTATGAAAGAAATTGATACTAAAGGCCCAAAACAATGATGTAGGTGTTATTTCAAACAAGGATTTTTGAATAATATTGATTTCAAAACTTATTTTACTTATTTCTTTCTACTTTTATTTCTTCTTTTTTTGTTTTATTTCCAAACTTTTCTTTTCTTTTTTTGTTATTTTTTTTAACACAACCAAATAATTTTTGTATTTTCAAATGATTTTTGAATAATATTGATTTAAAAACTTATTTTACTTATTTCTTTCTACTTTTATTTCTTCTTTTTCTATTTTATTTCCAAACTTTTCTTTTCTTTTTTTCGTTATTCTTTTAACACAACGAAATCATTTTGTCTTTTCAAGGTTTTTTTTTTATTGATTGAACCCGTAGTTGGATAACTCAAATGCATACATTATGTTATCTCTTAGTGTGAGTGTGACTCTTGTTTAGAGTAATTTAAAAGAAAATTTTATTTTACTTTTTAAGACTTAAATCGGTTAACAATCATGACTATTTATATTTTTAATTTTTTTTAAAGAAAGAGATCTTTTATGTACCCCTAACCCCTACCAAAGATGAAATAAAGTGTTTAGAAAAAAAACATGTTTAGGAAGGAAGTTTATTTACCTTTCTTTTCTTTGTTTAGTTTTTGTCTTAAAATAAATTTTAGACTTATATTTTCTCTTATGTTCTGTAGGTTTGGGTTTGGTACCTTCTCTTTAATGCTTGAGGCTTTTAAAAGGTTTGGATGGTGAGAAACCTAGTCTAATATGAGGTTTGCTTCTAGACACACTTTATTTTATAAAGAAATCCTTGTTAGAGAAGAAAGCCATGGACCTTGGTCCAACACACCTAGGGGCAACACATGTAGGGAGGAGAGGTCATCTTTGACCTTTTAGAAGGAAAATGGTGTGCTCCTTGCTCTCTAAGCTAGGGTAAACGTCCTAAATGTTGTCTTACCTTCTAGAAATATGTTTTGTATAATTGCTAAAAAGTTCCTACCCATACCTATATAAAGGAACCTCACCACCACTTGTAAAGGGTTGAATTTTGAGAGTAAAGATACTATAGCCAAATTTTAGTGTGCCTTTCTTTTTAATGTGTGTTTCTCCCTTAGTCTTATCTTGAACTTTGGTTCAAGTGATGACAACCACTACTCATCTTAGGTTGGGCCATCCCTCAAGTAGCATGCCACCCTTCTCATTCTCTTCCTCTCCCTTTCTTTTTCATGTTTGCTTATTTATTTCAAGTTCTTTATGTTCTTTTGATCTTTTACGCTTCTTCCCCTTATATTTTCTTTATTATCTTGTGTTCATTTCATTCTCTTAATGGAATCATTCTCTTTTCTCTTTGTGCTCTTATAAAGTGCACTTTCACATTTAGATAACTTAATCTTCTTAGAACTTTCTTAAGCAACATTAACACAAACATCTTGCACTTATTAAACATATAAGATAAACTTTCATCAATCACATGTCATTTCTAATCATGATTATTTTATTTTCAAAAGCATTAATCCGCCAGAGAGTTTGATTCATGTTTTCACAACTTGCCCCTTATTGTTATCCTTGCTTTTTTTGTATTATTTTCTCCTTTTTCTTCTATTGTTTTAATTTTTGTCTAGAGTGCCCTTTTTAGGTTTTTAGTCTACCACACCTTTTATTTTTCTTTTATTGTTATTCTTTTTTTTTTCTAACCTCAGACTCAAGTATAGGGTCATACTCATGATATGCATAAGGTGTGTGCGTAGGGAGAATGATGCATACTCAATCCTCCACTTGTAAAATAGCCAAAAAAGTCCCAAACACATATAACAATGTCTTCTACCCCAGAGTTTGATAGTAATACTATCATTTTAAAGAACAAAATAAACAAGAATACACACGTAGCAAAAGAATGGAGAAAGAAAAAAAACATTTAAAAACATTAATTTTGCACATTTAATTAAATAGATATGACTCCCTAACTATCCTAAGTGGAGGCATCATCTGTCCAATCGAAATCGTGAGACAACGAATAAAAAGAGTTTTCAAAAGAACATTTGAAGTCGTCACTATTATTCTTAAAAACTACATAAAACATGGGTGGTATGTAGTTTGACATATGTTAGTACACTATTTTGGTTCTAGAAGAAGACAAGTCTACAACTTATCTTAGAGATTACTTTAACTACTTAAGTTTGTTTCATACTAGATAATATTTGACAATTAATAATAGTTTTTTGTGGTTATTTTATGATATGATAGTGAATAATAGTCATATTTTTTTGGATTCTATTATCATGTGTGTTTGTTTTGGGTAGAGGAAATGAAAAGAAAAATTAAGATTTTTTTTTTCTGTATATAAAAAAATCTAGTTTGACATCCCTAAATTTTTTGTTCAAGTTCTGCCACTGAGAGAAAAACCATAATGATAAGCATAGTATAAGAAGCTAAATCTTGTATCTAGGAGTGAGTTACGTGTATCGAAAGTGTTAGTAATCTACAACATCCTTTCAAAATATTTATTTTTCCTTAAATATAAGAAAATATTGTGCAAACGAACAAAAATATTTTTTGAAAGAAAAAGGGTCCAACAATTAATAACTTGACTCTTACGTATTTCCACTCAAAATGAAAGTCTTGAGTTCACGTAGTTCTATAAAACTATTTGAAAATTATTTTTTTATTTATTTGTTGAACCTAATAAGGATTGATATCGTTTCTACGTATTTCTATTTATAATAAAAATCAGGGATCACATAGTTCTTAAAAACTATTTGATAAAATGTTATTTTTAATTTTTTAAAATTTTATATTTTTATGGTATTTTAAATTATTAGAAAAAGATATCAAGCAACGCGAGTGACCACACAAACACCAAAATGTGAAGAAAAAACATTTTTTTTTCATTTTATTATTTTTTATTATTTTTTAGAAAAATTTTGTATGTATGAAAAGTGGGATGTCATGTAGTAAAAGGAATGGTGGTAAGAATAGTGAAATAAGTTGTATGAAGACTAGAATAAGAAAGGACTAACCCAAAAATAAAAAGGAAAATTATACTATGACTTCCATTTTTTGACTCTCATCCTTTACCCATAACGTGATTTAGTGTGGGTCATTGATTCTTTCAAAAGAAAATATAGTGATACATTAATTAATGGTCACACTAAGCCACATCAGGGAGTAAAGTATGAGAGTCAAAAAATGGGAGTCATAGTATCTTTGTCTAAATAAGAAACAGTTGTATAACTATGAAATGATGGGTGTAAAGAAACAAAACAGTCCAACCCAAAAATGAGAAAAATAGTGGTGCAGATTAGTAAAGTGATTGGTTCAAATAGAAAATAGGTGCCTTGACCCGACAATTAAAATGGTGGTGGGTAAAAACAAGGTGCACAAAATAAATTAGAAATAGGCTCAACAAGAAATAAAAATAAACATAAAGTGTGGAGTTAGTTAACATGGGGTCGATGAAGTAAAAACCTAAAAATAAGAAAATAATAGTGTAAAGAAGTAAAACAAAAGCCTCAGCCCATATACACTTCATCCACTTCTTCTTCATGAGATCACACAAGGGATCTTCTTCATCTTCTCTATCAAGCTTCGGTAGCCAGCCCATATAATTTAATCATCTAATTTTTCTCTATATTTGCTAAGAAAACTGATATCCCCTTGACTTATTTTACCATGCAAATTTCATTAAATTTTTCTTTTGGAAAAACATATGTTAGAATATACTAGCTTTGTCACTAAGTTCTTTATGATTTAACTCAACTTATGTCAGGTCTTTTTGATTCACAATCCAAAATAATAAAAAACAATTCACAAGTAAAAGAAGATGATGATCAGTCTTCAAGAGTAAATTTTGATATTGATAAAAGCAAATTCAATAACTTAAAGTAATGGCAAAAAATATTGGAAGACTTATATTTTATTTATATATGTGATGAAGCTTTTGTAATAAGTCACATATTAGTGAATAAATTATGTATAGGACTTAGCTTAGAGAGTCATAAAGCAACATGCACAAATATCACTCAAGGAAGATTTTGTTTTCCATAAAAGCTTTGTGATAATTGATTACCACTAATGATAATCGATTATCCAAATGAAATCAAGATTTTCAGAAAAGACTATGTGATAATCGATTATTCACTATTGGTAATCAATTATCACAACGAGAAAATGTTTTTAGAAAAGCTTTTGCGATAATCGATTATCTCTCAAAATAATCAATAATCAGCAACACTTATGTCTTGACTCTTCAGATTCTTGACCCAAGTTTTGAAAGAGAAAGTCTATATGTGTTTTGTAAAACCTATTTCGAAAAACAACTTTTCATTCAGAGGTTTATCTATGTGACTACAAAAGAAACTCTCTATATTTGAGAAAAGGAAGAACTATAAAAAATCTAGTATTTGTATAACGATAACTTTCACCAAGCGGGTTCTTGGATGATTGAGTGTTACTGTTGTTGCTAGAAGAATTTGTTCATCCTTTGTATGACTCAAAGGATGTAGTTCATTCATTGTGTGATTCAAGGAAGATGTCTTTTATCTCTTATGTCTAAGTGTTTTCTAAACCTTAAACTCTTTCTTTTGTAATTGTAAGTTTGGTTTATTTTAGTGTTGAGTTAATCCCTCTTTAAAGAGATTAACAACTGGACTCAGAGTCTTTTGTGTTAGAACAAGTGACCTTGGTGCATAGATTTGATGAAGCAAGTGCATAAGATCATTGATAAAGATTCATTGGTGATCAAGCTTATGGATTGTTACATCTGGAGTTATCATGAAGATCTCAAAGTTTGAAGATTGTATTGTATTGTATACTATATTACATAGGATAATTATTTTTTTCTTGTATGTGCCCCTTTCAATTTGTTAAAAAGGTTTTAAATAGGTTAAAAGGTTTGATGCATATAGTTATGATATGAATGTCTTCAATTAGTTAATGTCTTCAATTAGTTGAATTGTTATTCAATTAATTGATTTCACTTAAGTCAAGCGAAATCAGTAGATTATACGGACAAATCAACTTGTTGAATAAACTTATGATCAAGCAATATAAGTTGGTTTTTCAGAGAGTTGAGAAACACTTGAGATTTTTTAGTACGAAAAATAGTGATACAAATTTAGAAAACTTATCTCTAGATTACAGAGTGTGTAGCTGGTGTTTGAAGATCTTGAGATCTTGGAGCAAAGTTTTGCTTATTTGAAGCTAGAAGAACACATGTTTGGTTGGCTAAGAAGAACCCTTATCAAGTTCGGTTGTTCTAGTGCTTTTTCGTCATTCTTAGTGTGATTTCAGGTCTGTAAGTGAGATTCTTACAATGTACGGGATAAGATTTTTGTGGGATTCAAGAATCTTGATGTTTTGCTTTATTCAAAAATGTAATCTTTTAGGGGTTTTGAAAATCTTTTGATATAGTGCATGATCAGGTTCAGGTTGTCTTGATAAACTAAATATAGGTCAGAAATTGAGTGAACTAGTATAAAAATCAGTGTGTGATCCTCTCTCCCTAATCTTGTTCTTCATTTAAATCTCAAGAAAACTCATTAAATCAAATTTTATCCTAAAACTATTTTGAAAATGACTGAAAACAAATTTTCTTTTGTAGAAGGTGCTTCTATACATAAGTCACCTATGTTTAATGGTATTAATTACCAGTTTTGAAAAATTTGAATGAAAATTTTCATTGAATCAATTAGTAGACTCCTATGTTGGTAAAAGAGGAATATTTAAGTTAAAAAGATTTTGATGATGGCAAAGAATTTCAAGCAAATATTGGAAGATAATTTGAAGACAAGTTAATTAATGTTTAAAGCGTTCTTGTAATAAGTTAATTATGTTTTGAGTAGTTTAAATTAGCTGAGAAACAACAGCCAGCTCTAAATCTTTCTAGAATTCTTTTATTTTTGTAAAATTCACTGTAATAATTGATTATCACTTAGTATAATCGATTATCCTAAGTTGTGTTCATTTTTAAGAAAACCCACTGGAATAATCATTATGCAATTCTAACAATTGGTATCAGAGCTTGCTTTGACAGTATTCGATTTTTTTGAAGATGGTGGGACAAACTCAAACTTTTGCAAGAGGTGCATCTATTAACCGACATCTGTTTTTTTACTAGTGAAAATTATCCTTTTCGAAAAACCAAGATGCAAATTTTTTGCAGTCAATTGAGAGAGGTGTTTGGGATGCAGTGTTAAACGGTCCATTTTTGCCTACTCTAACTATTAAAGATACGCAAGAACCAAGAACCAAAGCATTTTCACAATGGACTATAAAGGAAACTAGAATGGCTCAATATAATGTTAGAGATAGAAATATAATTTCATATGGTTTAACTCTTGATGAGTTTTACGGTATCTCTATGTGCAGGAAATGTGGAAGGTTTTGAGAGTAACTCATGAATGAATATATGATGTTAAGCGTGTTAAGAAGAACTCGTTAATTCAAAAGTATGAGATATTCCGAATGCAACAAAGTGAAACCATTTATGATGTGCAACAAATCTTCCAATATTTTTTGTCACACTTTAAATTCTTTTATTTGTTTTTATCATCATCAAATTTTACTCTTAAAGACTAATTTTTATCAAACTTCATATTTCCAAAATATATCGCTACCGAAAAAGGATTTTGACCCTTACCAACATAATATTTATATAAAATGAAAATGAAATGTAACTCATAAGCCCCATCCCAGAAAAAGGCATAAATAAAATTACTTTACAACAAAAGTATTCAGAGCATGACCACAGATCTTATGAGCTAAATGAAAAAGAAACCTCAATATCGTGAGTTGTCAAACACCCATGGCTCATGTGCAAACAACTCCCGGCCATTCATTTGGACTGTTCCTGCTGCAATATCTTCTGCACGTTTCCTGGATACTTCAGCCCTGCTGGCTGATACAGCAGCATCCTGAAACAGTACACACACAATCAATTTAGAGACTATAACAGATTAAATTGGTAATTCTCTGCGTTAGAATAAAGTCTCTCGCAAAACTAGCTTGAAAGAACTTTCAATCTGTTCAACTAAGAACTTATATTGCTTGCAACATTATCCCTGGTGATAAATGACTAGGCCTTCGATTAATCAAATTCTCAATGTGAACAAATTTTGCACTTGACCTCACAAAAATTGTACATAAATAAATACCCCAGCCCCTTTCCCCGCTCTCATGATAAAAAGTTATAGAAAAAAAAAATACCCCAATCCCAAACCCAAATCTGTACAATCATGTTGGGAGAGGTCAACCTCTTACATGATCCTTGTACCTCATCATGGATGTCCTTGGCCCCTGCCAAGGGATACCCAGGCTCCCCAAAAAGAATTTCAATACAATCATATTCTTGGTTCCTTCCTCTTTCTATTTTCTTCTCAGGCTATTTTTCGAATGCAATCATTCAGTTGAAAAAATATCTTCCCCCTTCTACATTTCTACTCTTAGGGATACAGGAACTAATCAAGGAATCCATTCGGAACACATGGTCAATCAAATCTAATCAAGGAATCCACGATAGGATTAAATTATTGGATAGAAATTATAAAATGCCCTAATTTCGAATTTCCTCGTGAAGTTACAATAATTTCAAAATAAAATTTAAATAACGGACCCGATAAAGCGAGAAAGAAAGAAAAAATCCTAATTACGGAATTGGGAAAAGTGAGAGATGAAGAGACCTTTTGGCGTTTCCATGAAAGGAACTGTTCCTGTGTGAGACTAGTCTTTGGCTTCTCTTGTGTGCATTTTTCCTGCGATTCAGTTTCAGCTCCCATTGTTGTTTTGCTGTTAAGACCTTCAGATTCTTTAGAGAAAACTACAAGGTGCATACTTTAACTATTACTTACAAATATAATAATTATATTACAAAATACAATTTTTTTCATCTTCAAACTTTCATTTACGATTTCAGTTTTTAAAATTAAAAACTCATATTTTTATTCAAACATTCAATTTTTTTGCAAAGATATATTCGTTTAAAATGTTTTTAAAATATAATTTAATTAACTAAATTAAAAAATAAATATTTATTTTGAAACTAAATTTAAACGTTAACTCTTTAATAAACTAATACCTAATGATTTTTTAGTCTCCCGATTGTCTTTTAAATTTATTTTTTAAATTTATATTTTTAATTTATATATATATATATATATATATATATATATATATATATATATAAAATATAAGAAAACAATGACCTCTAGAAAAGATTCAAATACTCCAACTTAAATTCCTGACACGTGTGCAAATATTTGGGTTTTTGGTCATTTTATACACTCTCGGTTACAATATTACCCCTGTCTATTATACTGACACGTGTGTAAAAGTTAGTCTTTTTGGTCATTTATATCATTGGGTACATGCCTTTTAGAAGATTTTGAAATTCAAAACCCCTTCCATTCCCGCAAAGCTTTGTTCCTCTGTTTTCTCTCTCCCCAAACCTTCAGTGGAGGACGATGATGAGAATGAAGGTGGTGTTGGGTTCAACTGGGTATGTTGTTCTACATTTCAACTGGATATGTTGTTTTATTTATTTATTTTTACTAAAAAACGAGTTTACGTTTGGGTTGTATGGTTTTTGCTCAAAGATTCATAGGTTGCTCCTTTTTCGATCAGTGTGTTTATGGCTTTATGTCTTCTTCCATTGATGGTTATAAGATGGTTAACGTGTCCCTTGATGTAGTGGCATGGATGTGATCCCAACCTCACAATCTCACACCTTTCTCCCACAGAGAACAACCTCACAATCCCCTACCCCTCATTGGTGACAGTGGGTGATATTCTATTTTCCATTTCTTTTTTTAGTTTCTTTTGATTTTTCAAAAAAAAAAATTGGGCAGTGGGGTAAGCATAGCTCATGAAAACAACATTGTTTTGCACTTTCTATACCAAAATGGGAGTGATAATCGAAATTAGGGTTTTTTGTATAGAAGGGAAAAAATTGTGGTTGAGGATACAAGGTGCAGTTCTTAAATGTAGATTGATGTGTGTGCAAATATGTAATTTTTTATTTCAATTTTCATTGCCTGCCAAATTAGACCACATTTGATATTAGGAGAATTTTTTCTTCTTCAATTTATTCTTTTAGTTTGTTACTTTGACTTTGACTTTTGTGATGTATTTATGTTAACCGGTATTTGTAAGTTTAGGACTACAGTTAATGTAAGACTTTATGGTATTTGTCAAATATTAGGATATAATAGAATGATTTAGTAATATAATTTAAAATATATTAATAATAAATGCAATTAGATTCCTAATATTAAAAAATATAATCATATCACTATTTCTATTATACAATTTAATTATAATATATTATACATGAAATAATAAAATATAAGTGAAATTGAGTATTTTTGTTTCTTGACATATAGTAAGGTGCATGTTTTTGGGGATTATGACTTTGGGAATAATGGGTGCATATGTGTAGCCCAAGCTCATGCAGCAATAACCAGTGACATTCTTGGCCACAAGGAACTGAGGTTGCACATGCCAACATCAATAACACTTGCAAGACCAGGGCGTTTGTAGTGTCTCAGGCTTCAACTTGCATTTCTTGACCAAGAATTTGATGATCTTGGTTTGTAGTTATCTTTAGTCTTTTATGATGTAAATTGCTACTTTGGTACTTATAATTTTCTTAAAACTTTGCTAATTGAAATGACAATTTACACATTTATTTAGAAATAGTGTATATATGTAAAGTAAATTAATTTAGTATTTGATTATTTAACAAAAAGTTGTTTTGCTTACAGTGGTCATTCATCAATGCAACAAATGTCTCTACCTCATGTCATTGCCAATTGAAGTTCATTCACTGTTTTCTACAATCCATGGTATATATTTAATGTGCTCATACCCTCACCTGACATAATTTGTGTGTTTTTTGTTGTTTATAATTTACTTCAACTTTGCAGGGTTTTTCCATCAGAGTTTGTTATTCTGCTGGCTAAATACAAAAATTTGTATTTGGGACTCAGGTTTTAGTTGGTGTGACATTTGGTATGATGTTTGATAAACACATGTAATTTTTCGAAAGCTTTGATTGTGATATAGCCAAATATCCCTGCTCAACTATACTTGAACTCCTTCAAGTTGTATTTTCGA
>Ga0209589_1004169_pt1 | contig 25114 bp, 9 predicted proteins | sample CowpeawhiteBW_FD_187525 | JGI IMG/M metagenome (GOLD analysis project Ga0209589, IMG submission 187525) | Root nodule microbial communities of legume samples collected from California USA - Cow pea white BW (SPAdes) (version 2) | ecosystem: Host-associated > Plants > Roots > Nodule | place: USA...
ATATATATATATATATATATATATATATATATATATATATATATATATATATATATATATAATCATACCAAGACCGACAAACACATTCCAAACAAGCAAAACACACCAAATAAACCTCAACACGCAACATACTAGTTGCCCAACAACACTAGTCACCCAATGACCATATAGCCTTGCAAAAAGAGCTCGCCCAATGACCTACTCTCGCCCAACGAACACAACAGTAGTCGCCTAGCGACTTCAGTCGCCCAATGACCACTTTGTCTCGCAATTTTGCTATTAGCCAGAACCAAGCTACTCGCCCAATGACCTCTAGTCCCAACGACCAGTTTGGTTCGCAAAACTCTATCGACTAACAACCATATGTGCCCAAAACACGAAAAAAAGTGTGAAAATACATATTTGCATGCACAAAGTACTTGTTCAACATATCAAACCTCCAAAATATGCACAAAACCAAACACTAAATATCCCATTACCATTTTACTTAACTTTGAGTACCATATATACACATCAATAAAATTCTTATACCAATAACTAATATATACACATCCTTTATCAATTCTTAAAACCACAGGAACAATATTACCTATACTTACAAGGTGCCTATTAATTAAACTTACCAAAATCTTTCGCACCCTATACCCATATTGCACTATAACAGTCTGCACTTACCAATTGGCACATAATTCCATCACCAATTACTTCCAATTTCATATTCATAACACTAAAATATCAAATCCTGAAGCATCAACAGTACAACAAATATTACATACCAAAATAACCATGATCACAACTTGTTGCATACATGAACATGAACAAGGATCAACTCAACTTACCTCTTATGCAAATTCCGCCATCGAAAAATTTCCAACTCAGTTTTCTTCTTTCCAAATAAAAACAATTCTCCAAAGCAACCAACTCATAATAACAAATCCAATTTCTTTACATATGAATGATACCCCAAGGCCATGAATAGGAATGATAAAAAATAAAGAAAAAGATGCCAATCGCAAAGCTAAAATTCCAGCATTATTGCAACAAAAGATAATAGACCAATAATCACTTCCCCATCTTCTGTCATTTTCACCAATAAACATGACAACAATTATAGACACAAAAATATATTTCCTTACACTGCAACATTTATTCCAAAAAATACATTTCATACAACCACCATGAATTTAACCATAAAAAAAAAAACCTTTTTATCATATCACTACGAAAGAAAATACCCCTTTATAATTCTATACTTTAAATGCAACCAATTCTCCATACATGAACACAAAATAAAAATAAAATTAAAAGGGTTAACTCCTCTTATTTGGAATTCCTAAAACAAAAGTTCTCTTATTCTCAATTGAAAATTTCACATACAACCTTTGCTCTTCCCACTTAACGTTGAATCTTCACCTACTAACCCTATTTTTCTCTAAACCCAACGTTAAAATAAACCTTTGTTTTCTCTTATTTTCCTTAATGTCCATGTTAATTCTTGCTACTTTAGCTCCTCACTTAATTCTGCCACTTAATCCACTTAATTTACCTTAAAGATCTATTATGGGACTGTGACTAGATTCGAAGAATTTGCCTTCAACTTTTCACCTTCCTAAGAGCACCACAAAAATACCAAAAAGAAAACCAATATGTATGCATTTTGCTCTAACCAAGGTTTAAACACACTATCACCATCTTCCAAGAAACACTTCAAACCACACTAACTACCACCTTTGTGTTGTCAACCACATGCACCACAAACATTACAATTAATATTTGCACAAATGATGCACTTCAAATAAATTATAAAAAATTATAAAATATAACTCACTCCCATTTCTCACATAAACACTTCCAAAACAATTATAAAAATAATACTTAAGATATAAACACTCCAAATGCACACATCAGGAATCAAACCCATGACCACCAATGGCCACCAATCTATAGCTAAGGCTTTAACCAACTATGCTACACTTCACTTCTATAAGATCATATTTTTATTAATTTAATTAATACTCCTAACATCCCATACCACCTTGAAAACATAATTATTTTTCCTGGGTCTTATATGACTTATCAATCTTGGATTGGATTGTGGCATTTAGACTTATCTTGTTTTGATTTTGGGGTCTATCCTTTTGTTTGGGTTCTTATCAAAGAGGGACCTCTTTGTGGTGAATCTTCCTTTGTTTATTAATCTACTAGATTGTGACGTATTTCATCTTTGTCTTTTTTTGCTTTCTTGATTCTTATTTTAATTGTTTCATTACAGAAGAAATCCGAAGTTAGAAAAGATCGTCATCTTTCCTGTTAGGATTGTATCATTGTCTTATCGCAAATCTTGGACAACGACACCAAAACCTTGTTGATGATCCAATACGAATCTAATTTATCCAATAAGTGCACTGAGTTCAATTGTAGCACAACAAGATCATACCCATTAGAATTTGTTTTGAATAAAACAATAACCTATGATTTATTTATTTGTATTGAAACAACAATAAGAGTTGACAGATTTGAAAGCAGATAATTGCTTAAGGAATAAAGTAGTTGATGTTGATAAGAATGTTGAGATTGAACTTGGCTAATCTTCTACTGCATTGTTATCTACTCGTTTATAAGTTACGTTCATTAGTTTAATGTTCTTGAAAAAAGTGCTCTTTATTGTAATCCTAAATCCATTTTTGGCATTTAGGACCTAAGGTTATTGAACTTAGTGTGATTCCCCAACCCCTGATTAAGTGACTCCTACCATTAAGAATAGGGCTCTATATTTAGCTAAAATAGATAGATTTATTCCTAGAATATAGCAACATTAAAAAATTTGATTGAATCTAAACATAAACTAGTTTTCACTCAATTTAAGTTGATGAGGTAAAATGAGTGATTAAGTCATCAAAGCGATATGCATAAATCAAATAACTAATACGTAAAGTAAGAACATAACATATTTTGGAATCAATAACAATGTAAAGAATTAGAGAAGTTACATTCAATCCCAACAAGAGAGAATGTAGTTGTTCAGGATAATAAATTCAAGTACAAGCAATTGAAGTTGCTATCCTTCTCTCATGGTTCTCCTAACATCTATTACAAAAGTGTCTAAAATAAGAGAGCAAAACTCTATTTTTTATAGAAATTGTCAGGTCTTAATGCTTTCTCCTAGGTGGGTTTTATTTTGGCTTAACCTTTGGTATGATGGTCAACAATGGAGCTTTCCTTCCTTCCTCTGAAGCTTAACCGCCAATTCTGGTGCTTGAGATTTCTTTGCAGTGAAAGTTTCTTCTTTGAGGATTAACACCAATGTCGTTGCTCAATTGCATGACTTACATTTGAATCTTTGCTAAATCATCTTTCCATGTTGAATGTCATCTTTAGGACTCAATGCCATAAGCCTAAATTCCATTAAAATGTCTAAAAAAAATCACAAACACTTTAGTTTTATTGTTTTTTTACTTTTTTATTCCTTATTTTATAATTTAAAGTAAAAGGGGTTTGTTTTGCAAAGAAATATGTAAATTTCATTCATGATAAGTGTTAAAGTAATATGAAATATTACCGTTGTTGCAATTTGGGTCACCACTTTCTTTGATATATGTTACAAGTTTCTTTACTTTTCTTGGAAACTTTACTCTACAATTTACTTTAGTTGTTCATATTATTTATTGCAACTTCTCCTATCATCATACCTCAAGAGTTTGGGATGTCTAAACAAACTTAAGAATGAGACCTTTTATTTAAAATTAATTTTTTGAGTTTTTATTATGCAAAATTATCTATTAAATTTTCATGATTAATTTTATTTAATATTTATTTTTAAATAGACAATAATGCTAATTCGTTTAATCTTTGTTTAGATATTGTTGATCTTAAACAAATTTTTATTATCTTTAGCTTTGAGAAACTCCTTTCGTCTGAAGCAATTAATACCAGAACTGTTCATTGCTTATTTCATTAGAGGTTTCATCTCCATTATCCACCAAATAGTTAAACTCTAACCTAGTTAATAATTCTGCAATCCAAAATCTTCTTACAAAGCTGAATATATCTTGTGGAGCTCTAAAGCACTTTAAACTTTCAAACCTTCAACTCCAAAGGTAATTGTTCTTCTTTTAGGTACTTATCCTCCTTACACCAAGTAAGGGTTGTGCCGGTAGAAGATAGTCTAACGCTCAAGTTAGCCCAATGCGTCAGTAAGTAATAAATGTAGTGATTAATGAAAACGTAATTAATTTACCTCGTGTGAAGTGCAATTTATATTAATATTTATGGGCCCTTACTTGGATGAGTGTGGGCAACGAGGCCTAATTACCTGTGGTTGGTTGTATGTCATTGTGGCCAATTCAATTAGGTTAGTGTCATCCTAGTCGGATAATGAGGGACCAAATACATGTCGGCTCATTAAGCCGACATGTACTCGGTTAGGGGTAATTCTTTCCTAGTCCAGGGGTGACTTAGTCATGTATAGTACACTAGCCCCCTATCTTTAACATTACACGTGTTGAAGGCTTTCTAAGAGTTTTGTGGTGTCAAGCGTCACTAGTCAGTTTCTTATTCATGAATTGTTGATCACAATGTCAGTATCCGGGTCTTAACTTGTTGATCATGGTGCCCGATACTCAATGCTCGGTTTGTTTGTAAAGAAAATTTCTATTTCTTTAGCATTGTGGCCTTATAGGTATAGTAGCCTCCAACCTAAAAAAGTTTAGTGAAGAGGTTATAAAGATTAAGTGATAGATTAGATGCGGTGAGGGAGGTGAAGGGGCAATGAGCTACTATTGGCAGAGAAATGACATAGGATTGGGAAGGTGCAGAGTCGTGACCTTGGTCTTCAAATCTAAAGAGATCTGATAGTTGAGGAGAAGAGGTGGGAAGATGAATGTCACGAAGGTTTGCTATATATAGGAGGCTCATTTGCCTTAATCAAGTACCAAATGCTTGAGAAATTTGCTTTATTGTGGATATCATTGTTAAAGAATTGTCTTATAAGTTTTGATTACTAAAAGGTATGTCACATAACAGTTTAAATATGGGTTTCGGGGAGGGGTTGGATAGTGAAAGTAGTAGCCACAACGAGAGTAGATGGATCACGATGTGGGTATGAATGGGTAGACTCTATGGTAAGGAAAAAATTTTATGTGTTTAGGTGGTTAAGGATCTTCAAATCTTGGATGAATACTATATGTATCATTGAAGAGGGTGGGTGTTGTAGACAATGTTTGTCATGCCCGGGAATGGTATGATGAGGAATTCATTTATGTATATATGTTTTTATTCCCATAGCTTTACATTTGATTACTATTTGACAAGTTCCCCATGGGTATTCTTCGTATTCTAATTGTTGCGCCAACACAAATCCATCCCAAAACTTGTGATTGTCTTTAGGCATTTAGGTTAGTATGTTAGAGACTTTATCTGTCCCTGTCACCAAAGTGCCTTTTTCATTTCTAGGAGGTCAGAGACTCTATGCATAATTTGACAGGTCCTGATGAAATACCTTAGCCAAGGGACCTAGAACTAGAGCTATGGCTAGGAGGATATAAGAAGATTGGGCCTCCTCTAAGCATCCAAGGCCTAAGTTGATGTTTAGTTAGGCTAAGTGGGATTGAAAACCTAGCCTAAGTTTCTATCTTTGTAAATATTACATTAGGAGTTAATTTTGAGCTTTGTATTCTAGGCCCAGTACAATAAGGTTTTCATTGGGCCATGTATTAGGCTTTGGAGGAAATTGGGCTTTAGAAGCATTCTGGACCAAAAAAAGAGTCTAGCCTAAACTTTGGGCCTTTGGTGGAGCGCATTTCACCAAGGATTCTAGATCCTTCATGCGCATAACTTGCTTACCAAGCTTGTAGCTAGCACCTCTATGCAAGGAAAGGGTAACTTGCTTAGGTTGCCAGTCATACCTCCCACATGCTCCTTTTGACTCCAAAATTCAACTTTCCAGCACCAATTTTCGCTCTTATTTTTAGAGACTCCTAGCTCTACTTTTCTCCTATAAATTGAGGAGCTTACTTCATGTAATATTAGCTTGAATTTGAGTAATAAAATGCAGCCCAATTATGTGCTCAACCTCTCTTTTAAGCTCACCTTAGAGTAAACTCCTCTCTAGTTTACTCTAGCCTATTTCCATAAGAGTTGACCCCACCTCTCTCTAGGAGCTTCGCTAAATTGAACCAATCTTAATCCTTTCAACTTCTTGTACTTTGCTTTTGTGTGTCTCATCCATGCCATGGAGGCTTCGTCATCTTTTCAAGGACTCCAATATAGAAGATGAACTCATCTGGTCCGATAGTGGACACATCTAAGCTTGAGAAAAAGAAAAAGGAAAAGAAGATTTGTGCCCTCAACACAATGAGGCATTGGGAAAGATTAAGGGCTAAGCTTCTTGGACAAGGTGGTGGTTTCACTTCGAGGAACAGAGCTAACGACTTGATGTTTTGGAGAGCCCACTCATCACCATGCACAAACGCGTACATATATGCTTGAATGAAAGTGAACTGAAAATGGTATAGGAGGTTAAGTTGGCCACTATTGTTCGTGCGCTATTGGGGGGTCGATCGTTGATGCTCGACTAGAGGATAGCGAACTTGCTATAGAAGGAAATGGTGGTTGGATAGAAAAAAATTATGGTTGAGGACTTGGCCATCTTGTAGAAGTAGTTTAATGATTCTAAGGAGGCATGAGCTAAGGAGAAGAAGGCTTTGGAGGATAAAGAGAAAAAATTGGGGGCATGGAAGACCAGGTGTCTGGATTTGGAGAAGAAGACTAAGAATAAAGGGAAAAAGCTAAAGAAAGGGATTGACGATTTGAAGAAGGCCATTGACGATGACAGGGAGCCTCAGGAAAGACTCGAGGCTTACTTGGTTGGGCTGCAAAAGTATATCATAACAGAGCACACGAACGACTTCAACAAGGATTTGAGGTAGGTCGAGTTCTTGTATTAAGAAGTTTCGACCAAGGATACATAGTTTGATGTGAACAAGGACATCTTCGGAGGTCATATGTTGGATGTGGATGAAAAAACGACCACTAAGGCAATTGAAAAGATAGTGATGGCAAAATTTTGTACATGCTGAGCGGTGATAGTTGCCAAAGGGTAGGCCAAAATCCATTTAGTGAAATAGTGAACACTGACCAATAAAACCTTGACTTGACCCTTCCTTAAAGTAAAAGGGCCTAGTATGTCCATCTCGTACTTTGCAAAAGGTCATGGAGAGATGATATGGTGTAGCTCTTCTTGCTTGTCGTGTATGACATTGTCATACTTCTATCAAGGTATACACTTCTTAATATACTCACCACAGTTCGCCTCCATAGTTGACTATAAGTAATTGACTCGAAGGACTTGTGCCACCATCGTTCTCACGTAAGAATTATACCCAAAGATACCTTGTTGTAATTCACATAGGACGTAGTCGGCATAATCGACTCGAAGTGAACTTTGAATACTTCTTAAGAAAATTTATCATGAGCCTAATTTTATCAACTGGTCATGGGAGGAAATGGGAAATGGTCATTAACCTTTGTATGAGACACTAAACTTCCTTTACATTCTTTAGGCTCCTCATGCTAAATACAATCTGACACTTTTCGTGGTTCAACTTAATGCCTCTATGTGTCAACATGAACCATAGGAACTTGCCTTTGTCTACTCGAAACACACATTTCTTCAAATTAAGGCATAGGTTGTACTCTCGTAGGGTCGAGAATACATTAGACAAATCTTTGGAATGCTGGGTCGGGGTGGGGGACTTTACCACCATATCATCGACATAAACTTCAACACTTTTACTGATTAGGTGCTTGAACACCCTATCCTCGAGCCTTTGGTATGTCACCCCAACATTTTTAGTCCAAAAGGCATGACCTTGTAATGGTAGTTGGCCTCTTCCGGGATGAAGACGATCTTCAACTTATCATCTTCAGCAATTGGAATTCGATCATACCCCGAGCAAGCGTCCAAGAAATTTAGCACATTTTGGTTGGCTGATCCATCCCCTAGCCATTCAATGTCAAGTAAAAGGTAGGCGTCCTTAGGGCACACCTTATTCAATTTTGTGTAATCCACACATATCCGTCATGTTTCACTGGCTTTCTTTACCAACACAACATTAGCCAACCATGTGTATCGTGCCTCCTTAACAAACCTAGCTTGTAAAAGCTTATTTGTCTCAAATTTAGTAGCTATTCTTATTTGATACGATCCTAACCGAAAAAAAGACGATATTTTCTGACTTTGAATTTCTTCTATAAAATAAATAAAAAAGAACTCGAAATAAGACAAAGACGGAATGCGCCATAATTTATTAGATTGATAGGTAAAGGAAGATTGGCCACAAAGAGGTCCCTCTTTGATAAGAATCAAAGGATAGACGCCACAATTAAAGATAGATAAGTCAAGACACCACAATTCAATCCAAGATTGATAAGTCAAAACACAACAATCCAATCCAGGATTGATAAGTCAAAACGCCACGATCAAGATTGACAAGTCTAAAGGTAGTTTCACACAAAGTTTTTAATCTCTGATAAAAATCTAAAGTTCTAATCCAAAACTAAGAGAGCCCTCTCATAAAGAAACAATTTCATTAATGACTAAAGTGCTTACAAAAGTTATGAAAATGTGAACAAATAGACTTGCCTAGGACTCTAAGGATATGCTCAACAATAAAGGCCCGACAATGAACTTAAGAAAATAAAAAAGGAATTTAAAACGCGTCTTGTCGCCCAGCAAAGGATGATTCATCCATTGAGCATTCGCTTAGCGATCCAAGTCACATAGAGACAATTACAATTCTAAAAAATGTTTGCTTAGTGACTAATGTTCGCCCACCGAACGTAAAATTCACAATTATATTCTAAAAGTGAACCACAAGCTATGATCTTCAGGTTTTGGGGACTTTCAACTTCTTGTATCATCATGATGCTTAAAGATATTTGTTCTTCCATCCTTTGACTTTTTGACCTTGTGATAGGTCCTGTATCACACCTAGCCGGTTTCGCTAGCATACCAACACAACCAACACATATCACCCTTGACTGACAACTCATATCGGACAAGGCTAGGGGACTGGTGTACCACACCTAGCCAAATTCGACCAAATAAGTAGACAATGTGTATATCAAGGTAGCCAAGTTCCCAGCCTAGGCCGAGTTAGCCTAAACTTGTACCGATTTTAACCTAAACTAAACATCTAAAGGAACAACCTGCATCTCATATCACAAACATAAGCTATCAAGACAAGTAGCCGGCCTAGACCGACTATTCCAACATATCCGGTAAGATTAGAACCTAGGCCGACCACTCCAATGAACTCAGCATAATAGAAGCCCCCGCGTTCAATAAACCTTAAGGGCCTGGGTTAGGACCCAAGCCCACTCACAGCCCAAGTTAGAGCCCAAGTCAAGGCCCAGCCCATGAGATGGTCAGACATTATTAATGCTCTATAAATACACGTGGACCCTAGCAATTAAAGGTACACATTCAATAATCACTGATTTGACTCCCTGAGAGCTTTGACTTACTTGAGCTTCGGAGAATCTTCTGCAAGTAACCCCTCCTGGGTTCAAGCTGACATGTATCAACCAGGAAGAGGTCAATCGAAGAGATAGCGGACTACATGGTAATGTGACGCTTGTGCCTAACTTATTTGTTCTCTGCAGGAACAGGTCCCTTAAATTGCCATGGTTCTTGTCAACACCCGATTTCGTTAGAACAAATAAAATGTATTTTTTAAAAATTAAAAAAATAGAAAAAAATAATAATGGATAAACAAAGATGATTGAAATAAAGTTTGTAAAAAAGAAAACTAAGATTTTTAAAATTAATTAATTAATTAATTAGTTAATTAAAAATTGAAAATCATAGCCATCCATTTTTTTACTACAACACACATCCTATTTTTCTCGATTCTTACCACCCTCTTTCTTTTCTAAAAACAAACCGATCACTCACTTCTCTCTCTACCCACACCCCTCACTTTTTCTTCTTTTACACCCCAAAACTCTCACCATTCTCTAGATGCCACGTGGCATCCCACTCCCACCCAACTTACACAATAATTCACTCACACACTAAATCACTCACCACTCGGTATTCACTAATTCACTCACCTTACTGACGCACACACTCACAATTCACGCTCCCCTCACTGACGCACACACTCAAAATTCACTCACCTCACTCACCCACACACTCACGGTTTTTTCACACACACCGTACACGAAACACACCTCACTGTTCACACTCACTTAATCACAAAACCACTACACACAAAAGAGGACACACACGAAAAACAGGCGACAACTCTCTTCTCTAAAAGAAAAAAGAAAAAGGAAGGAAACATTCACTCTCTGATATTCACCTCATGGCCTAAACCACCATTGTTTCATTTTTTGCCCCAATCCTTTCACGCACCAACTGTAAACGAAACCGGGGCTCACCTTCTCCACTCTTTCACACTTCACACCACCAGTGCTTGCGCCAAGCTTGGATTTCCGGCAACGGGAACTAGAGGCACTGCGAGGCGTGAAGGTTGTCAGCCGAGAGGTCCATCTCCTATTCTCCCTTCTTATCTGTTTCGATTATTATTTGAATTCATCAGTTGAAGTTGATTGGCATCCAAATTGATTGTATCTTGAACCTGATGAGATTGTATTGCAGTTGTAGGTTTATTGATTAACTTTGAGTGAACATTCGAGTTGTTTTGGTTGAAAAATTGTATAACCTATGCTTGCACTTTATGATTTTGGGTTTCAGTCGGCTCAGTTTAGGGTTAAATGTATTGAACATTGTGGTTGAGCTTGTACAAATCTGAGTTTCGTTTTCTAATATGAAGATAACGGTGGAGTTTTGGCCCCTACGATGATTATTGTTATTTGGAAACTAAATTAGAGATACTTGAATTAATTGCTGAAGTGACTATGTAATTTTGTTGGTATGATTGAGTGCTGATGTTTAATTGCGGATCAAATTGTGCCATTTATGTTTTGTTTTGTTGATAACTGTCATCTCGGATAATCTTATTTGAATCTACTTTTTGTATTGACATTTTGATTGGAGTTGGATTGTTGACGGGGAACATAATTGGTTACTCTGATTTTGTTTGAATTTGCTTTATTGAGTTTATGTTTGAATTGTGATAATGTAATAGATTGATTTGAAATCCAATGACAAATGTTTTATTATTAAGTGTGGTTGGAGACAAGGCATCTAAATTGAAACAGGAATCACAAGTGCAAGTGTTTGGGAAATATGGTTCGTAAAGTCTTGATACTTTTTAGTTGCATTTAAAACCATAACTTAATTTTGTCTCAAGCCCATTTCGTTTGGTAGAATTAATGTGCTACTTTGAAACAATGAAATATACTATGATGTACTTTATATTCGCAAGTGTTAGTTTATTCATGTGATAAATTGAAATGGAATGCATGGGCTTTTAATACACTATTGATTTTGATGATGATTAGATGGGACTCATGTTTTTTTTAGAAAATATAATAATGGTTGGATGAAATTGCATGGCCTTTATATGTTAGTTTGAAATAGGAGCGTATATGGTTATCAGGTTTGACTTTATAATTAATTGGTACTTGTGCATAAATAGACCTAATTGCATTTTGGTAGCAATATAAAGTAGTTTAAAGTCTACTTATAAAAATTTGCTAATATTAAATATAATGTTTCTCTTCCCTTCTCATTTTTTTAATTTCATACGTTTAAATTTTGAAAGGTTGGATATCCGTATGGTCATCCACATCGTCTGGTATCCAATCTTGTTATCCGATTTTTTTTTTCAAAGACAAGTTTTTGGGATGTTGTATGATCGTCTTTCATCTAACATCCCCATAATAAAAGTTTGAGTATTTGTACGATCATCCGATCGTTTAATAATCGAATATTTACCTCGACCTTTAAAAATAGTTTTTGGAATATTTGTATGGTTGTTTGTCATCTAATATCTCCATAATAAAAGTCTGAGTACTTGTGTGATCGTCCGCATCGTTCTAGTACTCGGTACCTTTCATTCTATTAAAAATTCTAAAAACCTTATTATAAAAATTTCAAAATAAAAATATCAACACTCATTCATTTAAGTCCAATTTTCACTAGCATTCCCTTTCATTCATGTCCAGCTCCTACCGGCACACTTTCACAATTTTTTATAAAAAGAACTATGTAACATTGATTCTCTATTACGAATAGAGATTCATATGAGCGAGGAATTATCCTTGTTGGACCCTTTAAAATAAAAAAAAAATTGTTTCTTTTCTATATTATTTTCTTATTATTTTTGGGAAATTAAACATCTTGAAAACCACATCATCTTGGTATATCTAATTAAAGGTACCACTTTTGAGCGGGTGGTGTAGGGTGCTAATACCTTCCCTATGTCGTAACCGACTCTAGATTTAAAATTCGATTTTTTTAGACCACATGTTTTATTTTACAGTTTTTCTATAGTTTTCCATAATAAACTATGATGGCGACTTTCAAAAGTTTATTTTATTTTATTTTTTCGAGTTAGCTATATCCGATAGCGATTTAGGTTGCGACAATTCCTTTTCAAGTTCTTATATATGTCTAGGATAGTCCTCTATCATACCTTCCTACCTAAAGCGAAATTGTCCTCAATTTTGTGTAACCTGAAGATTCATTTACCTTTGTATTGAATTAAGAGATAGTCCTCTATCATGTCATCCTTTTTGTAGAAAATTTATCCTCAAATTTGTGTCACTTGAATATTCTTTTCCCTCAGGTTTGGTAGTGTTAGAATGATGTAGGATTATCTTGTTCCATTTTAAGATTAATGTATATGGTGTGAGTTGATTAAGAAAGCTAAGTAAAATCCCTACTAGACATTAAGATAGAATGATATCTAGATGTGAAGGTTCCTTTCACAAGGCTTAAGAGAAAATGATGGATTGATTAAAAACAATTAAGAATGGAAAACACATAAAAAGAGTAAAACTCGAGACACACACAAAGGAAGAAGAAAGCATAAAATAGAAAGGAAAGGAATGGTAAAAATGTAAGAACCACGCTACTACAAGGCTAGGCTAGAAGCCATGTCAACCTTGAAGATGAGTGGATGTGTGCCGCCACTTAAGTCTAGACCCAAGATAAGGAGGAAAAATCTCACAAATAGTTGAAAGACAAAGGTGTATAATTTCTCCAAAATGTTCAACCTCTTTTACAAGTGTTAGAGGACCCCTTATATAGAAGTGTTTAGGGGTCTCTAAGCAAAAGCACAAAGTTCTAAAAAGGATGATAATGCAAATAACAAAACTTAGAGTCTAGAAAGTAGGTCAACAAAGGAGTACATGGACACATTCTAGAAGCTTTCTTGGCCAAGGTAAGGTGATGCTCCTTCTAAATGTTTCTAGACTTCTTGGTGGCCAAGACATGTGGTCATCCTTTCTAGATGTTTTTGGAAAGCTTTGCTCCTTCTCTCTCCTCCACATGTGCTCTCCAAAAGCCATATAAAAATGCGCCATTTGTCTCTCCATGTGTCACATAATAATGAACCTACAAAAAAAGTTAAAATAGATTAGCATGTTGGCTTAGGTTAAGCTAATCTTGAGTCAACAAGTCAACCTTAGACCAAGGTCAACAAGTCCACTAAGAAAAGTTAACTAAGCCAACTTTAGGGAATTCAAACTAAGGAAAATAAAAGCAAAGGAATGGATTAAGGAACTTCCTTTCTTCTAAGCATGTGTCATGGGCCATCATCCTTGGTAGGGATCAAGCCTTCATCATAGAAGTAGCTCACCCATTTGGAGAGAATTTGACCAAAATTCTAGAAGATCTTACAATGTACACCAACATAAATGAAAAGACACAATACTAAAATAATCAAAAAGTAGATATTATATGACAATGAGATTTAAATTCTGGAAGAAGCCAATATCTTATTATTAAAGATTATCGAGGTCTAACTCCAAGGTCAAATACCCACTTGTAACAAACATCAAACAATTTTAAAGTAAAAATATAATGATCATAGGTACTTCAAATGATAATATAAGAACAAATGATATTGTGTCGATTAATAACCAAATTATAAGTACGACTTTGGCTATCCATTGGTTTGTTGGGAATATAGAATAAACTAACTCATGTGTATATTTTCCCAAACTTGCATCTTTACCCATAGGTTGGTTGAAACTAGATAAAAAAAACTAAGTCATGTGTAGATATTTCTAAGCTTGTGTCCAAACTAAAATAATGATTTTGAATATTGAAAGTAATTTACAAACAAATAAGTATATTATCAAATACAAGTTTATCAGTTTGAAGCTTGTATCTTCCTTTGTTGTAACTCTTTCTTCAGTCCATTGTTGAAGCCATTGTTCCTTGATAAACAATTCTTTCCTAGAAAACAAGACAAAATGAGGTCAATTAGAATGTGCTTTTAATATTATTTCAGAATACTCTCTTGTTTCTTTCTATTTTCTTTCTCTTCTCTCTTTTTCTTTTTTTCTCTTAGTAATGGGCATTATCATGTTTTTATTTTATTTATTTTAATGTTTTATTGTTATTTTACCTTTGAGTTTCTTTTTAATATTTCAGGTTTTATTCAATAAAAGTGGAAAAGATAAACATTTGGTATGATATCTGGACTTGTCCACTGTATTATTTGTGTGATTTGGTACACCTTCCAATCACGTAACAAGCTTTTGGCATTGTTGTCGAGGACTAAAGTTTGGTTTAGTTTAATTGTGTTTGTTTACTGATTTAGGTTTTATTTATTTATTTTATTTATTTAAGAAAAAATGGCTTTATTGTTCTACACTGTCTTTATTATTCTATATAGTTTAATGCGCCTTTCTAGTTTTCTTCATTATCCATGAGATGCAAGGTTTCAGCTAATCAACTACTCTACGGTCCAAAAGATTGAAAGAACAACTTAAAGAAACAACAATATCAAGAGAAGACTATTTAAGGAAGCACAAGAAGATTCCCTTATAATTGTAGAAAGTACACAAGATTTCTCTTATCATGCACATATCCAACCATCAGATCATTACAAAGAGGTGGATATGGCCGGAACAGGTGAAGTACAACGTACTTTGGGAGATTGTGCCACATTCATGGGTCCACTCAATTTTAATAACAATGCTAGGCCAACCATAACTAAACCAAATATGGAGATGAAACCTGCATGTATACATTTAGTGTAGAGTAATCAATTTGACGGGTTATAACATGAAAACCCATATAATCACTTGGCCATGTTTCTGGAAATTTGCAACATGGTGAAAATCAACAAGGTACCTGATAATGTTATTCGCTTGAGTTTGTTTCCTTTTTCTTTGACAAGGAATGCAAAGGTATGGCTGCACTCTTTCCCTGAAAATCAGGGAAGGCAGGAGATAACATCATTCCAACAAGACTATGAAGAATCCTTGAGCCAAACATGGGAACGATTAAAGGGGTTGTTGAGGAAGAAGCCAATGCATGGATTTAATGATCTAACCCAAATTAACATCTTTTTAAGAGGACTTAGAGCACAAACTAAGTTGATGTTGGATTCCTCAACTGGAGGTATTATCAAATCCAAAACACTTGCACAAGCCAAAACATTGATCGAAAACATGGCTTCTAATAATTATGAGGTGCAAAATAAGCACAAACAACTTCAGAAGAAGAGAGTATTAGAGCTCCAGACTCATGTTAACTTAAAACATGCTAATGAAAAAATAGATGGAGGCACTTATGATGATGAAGATGTGACCATCTCATCAAGTTCCAAGGAGGCCAACCCTAGGAGGATCACTAGGAGCATGAAAAAAGGGAAGTCATTATCCTCTCTATCTTTATTTTGCATTTCTTTAATTTTAATTTCTTGAAGTTTGTTGTGGTTGACCTTGACTTAAGGGTTGACTTGTTGACCCAAGATTAGCTTAACCTTAAACCAACATGCTAATAAATTTCTTAATTTGCTTTTGTAGGAATAAGAAAGGAGGAGGACCACATAGGAGACAATTGGCGTCCTAAGGAAGAGAGAGAAGGAACAAGACTTTCTAGAAGACCCTAGAAAGGGGCGACCCACATGCCTTGGACACCAAGACTTCTAGAAAGTTCTAGAACCCTCCTTTAGGAGCCTTGGCCATGAAGACTTGCCACCTAGATGGCTTGGACGAAAATTCACCTAGGTACACCTTAGGATGACCTACTTAGTAGAACATGTTAGGTTTCTTTTGTAATCCTTTAACTTAGTTGTTTTGCTAAGGGGCCCCTAGACTTGTCTATTTAAGGGGACCTCTAACACTTGTACAAAGGTTGAACATTTTGGAGAAATTAAACACCTTTGTGTATCAACCATTGTGAGAGTCTTCCTCCCTAGGGAGTGAATGCTTTTAAGCCTTGTCTTGAATCTTGATTCAAGTGGCGGCACACATCCACTCATCTTCAAGGTTCCCATGACTTCTTCTAGCCTAGCCTTGTAGTGATGTGTTTCTCACATTTTTATCATTCTTTTCCTTTCCATTTTAAGCTTTCTTCTTCATTTGCCTGTGTGACTTGGGTTTTACTCTTTTTTATGTGTTGTCCACTCTTGTTTGTTTTGAATTAATCCATTATTCTCTTCTCTAGGACCTTGGGAAGGAACCTTCACATCTAGATAGCTTGCTATCTAAATGTCCAGTGGAATAAGATAATCCAACATCATATGAAGAAGTTATCGTCATTGCCACAAGAAATCCAAAATGCTTCCTAAGTGCAACACCAACAACTGATGCAAAGTTGTGTTTTATATGAAGAAGATCATGCAAATGGGCAATGGGTTGTGCAAAGTCAACCACAAGAGGATGTCAATTACATGGGAAATCAAAAACTGCCAAGGAAACTACAAAATTTTCAATCAAGGATGGAAGTCTCATCCTAGCATGGGATAACTAGACCATCCAATAAGCAACAACAACAACAACCCTCCTTGTACGAAAGGCAAACAAAGTTGGAAGAGACACTCCAACAATTCATGCAAGTGTCTCTTTCAAATCACAAGAGCACGAAAGCCTTTATTCGTAATCTAGAAACACAACTGGGTCAATTGGCAAAAATGGTAGAGGAGAAACTTGCGAAAATTTTTACAACCAATATAGAGGTGCACCTAAAAGAGCATTGTAATGTTATCACAACGAGGAGTGGTAACGTGTATAAGGAAAGAGAGAAAAAAGAGGAAGACAATGATAGTGGAGAAATAACGATAGAAAGAAAAATAGAAAATGAAAAAAAGAAGGAGAAAATCGAGAAAAGAAAAGAATAAAAGGTGGAGAAAATCCTTCCATATTCTCTAGTACCATCCAAGAAAGATAAGGATAAGTAGTTTGCTCATTTCATGTAGATCTTCAAGCAATTGGAAATTAAAATTTCTTTCTCTAAAGCAATACGACAGATGTCGGCATACGGTAAATTTTTAAAAAATTTATTGACAAAGAAGAGGAAGTACATAGAAAAATACACCATTGAGGTCCAAGGAAACTACAACACAATCATTCAAAAGACTTTCCCTCTAAAGTTCAAAGATCCTGGTAGCTTCATGATCCCTTGTACAATTGAGAATTTGGCTATTGCGAAGGCGTTAATTGACTTGGGAGCTAGCATTAGTTTGATGCCCTTATCTATGCTTAAGAAAATTGAAGGCCTCAAAGTCAAACCAACAAGGATGAATTTACAACTTACGGATTGATCAATTAAATGTCCCTATGCAGTTGTTGAGGATGTATTGGTATAGGTGGACAAGTTCACTTATCCACTGGATTTCGTCATACTTGATATGAAGGAGGATATTCAGGTTCCTCTCATACTTGGAAGACCATTCATGAAAATTGTCTAAGTTATAATAGATGTTGATGGCGACAAGCTCAAACTCAGAGACCAAGAGGAGGAAGTAAATTTCAATATGTCTAAAGATACCCATAATCCGGAATCAAAGGATATCCATGCCGTTAATGAAGTTTTATCTATGACAGTTAGCCAGGTCATGTTTTGAGGTTGCTGAAAAAAATGTTCACATTAGTTTTCTCCACAATAGAAAACAGAAAAGGATCATCCTTCGGGTAGAGAAAAAGAAGTTCTCGTTAATCCCCACACTTTGGAAGAGAATGAATTCAGATTGGGCCAGCCTATTGTATTAAAGAAGTTTAAATGGAAATTCTTTTCTACTAAAATGAAGAAAAAGTGGTCGAGTCTATAGGTTATTAAAAATATCAAAGCTTATGGGAAGGTCGAGATTGAGAAGCCATATTCTGGAACAACAAAATTAATGATCAGTAAAAAGCTATAACCACATAGGTGTGAATAGAAGAATCACACCAAAAGAACTGATCATGAAACCGTGCTTATGAAGGGTCGAGCTATCAAATGTTAAACTAACGCTTACTGGGAGGCAACACGGCATTTTAATTTTGCATTTTAGTTAAAAAAAATAGTTTCGATTTGCTAGGCGAACACATTCGCCCAACAAAGAAGCCTCGCCTAGCGAATCAAGGAGTTTTGCAAATCCATTCGTCGAGTGAAAAAGCTCGTCGAACAAGCACTTGCTCTCTATATTTAGGTTGTGCAGTGAATTAATTCACCTAGCGAGTCATTTTTTCTCACGTAGTGAAGAACAAGGTTTTTCTTGATTTGTATTTTTGCTTTGAGTCATTTTAATTATTGTCTTTTGTTCTCCATTTTATTTTTGAGTGTGTGTGTGTGTGTGTGTGTGTGTTTGCCATTATGTTAAGCTTCATAATCATATCTCAATGTGCATTGTCAACTGGTGTAATGACCAATTAAAATGAAATAGACATGATTGTTATTCATCTTTATTGTGCATACTGATTGGAATATTTTGAAGAGCTTTGAGTGAAAGATAGTTTGGTATGATATGATAGTTAGTCCTTCTTCAAATATGAGAGTGAAATTAGACTTTTGAAAAAATTTTAGTAATGTGAACTTATATGTAGAGAGATGTAAGGGGAGTAGTTATTGTCATAAAATTAATTTTTGCTTGATTCTTGTTAATGAAATCACATAATTGGTTAGAAACGATAAATGCATTGTTTGGTATGTAAATCCACTTAACCAAATAACCAACCCAAAAGTTACTTATATGTTGTTACCCTCTTTGAGCCTAACTATTTCATTCTTTACCCTTAGCCCTGAAAGAAAATATATCTTGTCCCACACCTTAGCACAGAGAACATGTACATGTTAAGTGAAAAAAGGGTATGAGATGAGATCAATTTGGGGTAGGATGTAAACATGATACAACCTATCAGGGTATCAAATTGAATAAGTTTGGGGTAGGCTTTTCTAAACAAACCCTACCCTAAAGAAGTGAATAAGTTTGGGTTAGACTTTTGAACTTGAATCAAGTGGATGATAAATATATATATATATATATATATATATGAGATGGAATCATATGAATGGTGCATTGGGCCATGAAGTTAGGCAACAATTACGGAATAAGTATGATTGAATCTGAATAATGCTGGATTAAGTTAGGATCAGTTTTGGGTGCAAAAACAGTCAGGGGTACGCAACTGATATAGTGCATGGCGGTAAGATGTGCTCTGCCAAGCGATAGACCCTAAACAATGGGTCTGGGAGAGGCTTGGTGCCTAGTGGCAATGGTGTCCCGCTAAGCGGTCTGCACGATAATTTTGCCTGACGACGCTTAGGCTGTGCCAAACAATAACGCTGCAAGTAATGGGTTAAGTGTGTTGCTTGTACGTAGTGAATGCGAGACTTGGATTGGGAGATGTTGTGCCATGAGCGGGTAGGTTCATGGATGGTGGTAGACACGTGATGATATCAGCGGGGAGGTTCATATCTTGTTACTCTCGTGTGGGGATACGAGCAGGGAGGTTTGTATGTTTCGTGCTCACACTTGAGAGATGCTATGAACGGGGAGGTTCGTATTTGGTGGATCACGTGTGTTGGACTACGGACGGGTAGGTCTGTAGAGCAAGACTACGAGCGGGGAGGTTTGTAGAGCAGGACTACGAGCGGGGAGTGTTGACATGAGAAGCCAAGGTGGTATGCTTCTTGAAGATTTGATAAAGATTTAATGAATCCCTTTTGAACTATCTTGAAGCCATTATCATTGGAATGAAGCCTACATTGATGAAGGAAAAGAGATTTGATGGTATTCATGTTGATCAAGGTTGGAACGTGTGCCCTCCACATAATTACATCATTAAAAAAGTGTATTTGATGTTTGTAATTCATATTGTACACCTTGTAGCATTAATTAGATGTATTTGGTCTTTGTTATGTTTTTTAATCTGTTGAATGGTTTTTCAATAGGTTAAAATGTGTATTTTAATCTGTTGAATGGTTTTTCAACAGGTCAACCTGTTGAATTTCGTAACAGTTTGATTATAAGAGCTATGATTTTCGAAAGAGAGTTATTCTGACCATTTTTTAGCGCGAAATTGTTTTGGAAACTTGTGGAAATTCTCTCCTTCATGATCATACAATTTGCAGCAGTTGAAGATTGATCTTGGATCAATTCTTGAAGCTTTTGGCTTGATTTGGAGCTTGAAGAAAGTGTTTTATGGTAGGCTGGGTTGTGCTCCCACTCAGGTTTGATCTTTCTCAAGCTTTGTGTGTGTGCCTAGTAGTTTTCTAGGTCTACAAGAGGGTTCTTGATGTGCTGGTGTGACTCTTGTGTGATTCAAGAGTCTTTTATGTCATTTTTGCATATTTTGAAAGTGTAAGGGTGGATACTTTGTAAATCTTTTGAAATAGTGCAAAGTCAAGCTCAGGTTGCCTTGACAAACTAGATGTAGCTCATGTTTGAGTGAACCAGTATAAAAATCTCATGGTCTCCTCTTTTCTCTAACCTTTCTCTCTTGCATATTCATTTTAAAGTTTCAAGAACTTGTGTTTTAATCATCTTTTTCATGTTCTTGCATGTTTTCATGACATCTGCAGTATTGAGCATGTTTGCAAATCATTTAGAACTTATCTTGATCATTCTTCTGCATTGTTCCTGGTTTAAAACTCGAATATACATTTCGGTATTTTTCTCAGTATATTAGTCGACTACTTTTTTTGTTTCAATTGGTTGATTATACCATAACAGAATCTGTTTAGTAAAATCAATTGATTAACTCTATTTTTGACTGATTGAAAGTATACAGTTCAGTAGGGTTTGCATCCTAACTTGGTGATCTAATTGATTTAGTTAAAGGTGGTTTTTAGCTTTCAAAGATAGCCTAAATTTTTAACTAGCCAATTCAACCCCCCTTCCTTCTTGGCATTTCAACCATTTCAAAACTAACAATGAGGTTCGTAGATGCAGAATCACGAGCGGGCAGGTTTGTGTGAGCATTATAAATCTTGACTCCAAGATTAACTATTTGTGTGAATTGAAGGTTAAAAAGCCTTGGGGTATTAAGGTCTTGGCCAAGAACTAATTAGAATAAAACAGTGGAGTGTATTTTAATTTATATTAACTGATATGTTATGTATTTATGAGTTCATCCTTTTTGTTTGTGTTTTGCGATGATTGTGTGATTTATCATACAGGAGTAGATGATATTCCAAGTGATGTTGTTGATGCATAGCGACGGAGTGAGGGCTAACTTGGAGACTCTTGAGTTAGGAATTTTATTATGTTTCTTTTATTTCGTCGAATTTTGGAACTTGTAATAACTTTACTACTCTCGCTTTATTTAAATTATGGCGCGTTGAATAATGTTTCAATTTCCCGCATTTGGGATTAATAAAATTTTGATGTTAGATTTTTCAATTCTTATTTATTTATTTTAATTAAGTAATTTCCAGTAAGGACGTTGCAGTAATGAGGCTTAGCAAGAAGAAATATGGTTTTCAGGAATTCAAAAACACCATTGAGTCGAAGAGAACAACTAAATGTAAATAATTCATAGTATTCTAGTATTCTCTACAAAATAATTTTGCCATAAATTTTCATATACTTCTCATAACACAACCCATTTTTATCACATGGAATTGTCGTCTTTTCTTTTCTTTCTCTTTTCTTTTCCTAGGGTAGGGTTTTTACAAAAGCCTAGCCTAAATTATTCAATCTCATACCCTGGTAAGGGGTTTATACCCTACCCCAAACTGATCAAGGAATGACTAAAAACAAACATATCAAACTACCTCACAATCAATGTATGCCACAAGTTATCCCAACTATATGCAAAATTATGAGACATGAAAATGATTGCTCAAACATATTCTAACTCAGTTGACCATCCAAACATTCCATTCATATAGTTGAGGAATAGTATATGTTAAAGGCTTCAATGAGATTGGGTTTCATGATTTAGTTCAAAGGGAAAAAACCAAACAATATACTTCTAATTCCTTCTCTAGCATTTACACCTATTGTAACAAGTTGTAATGTCTTACCGATAAGTCTAAACTTGAATCATAAAAACCATATGTCTAACAATTTTTATTATAAGTTCGCATTAATAATCATGATTATGATGTTATGAATGAATAAATGTTCCACTTCTATTTCCAACATGTGAAATCTATTAGTTGTTCTGTCCTAATCAGGTTTCCCATACTTTCTTTTAGTCAACAAGTACTCCTACAACGCAATCAATCTAGAATATGCAATTTAAACATGAATAGAACACAAGAATGATGGAAAATAATTATATTGAATGGTGAAATTCACAAAGAGTTGAGAATACATTATAGTTAACCCCCATTAATAAGAGATTTATGAATGACTATATGTTCCACTTCTATGTCTAACATGTGAATTCTATAAGTTGCTTTATCCTAATCAGGTTTCCCAAACTATCTTTCAGTCAAAGGTACTCCCACATACGCAATAGATCTAGAATATGCAGTTTAAACATGAATAGAACACAAGAATGATGGAAAATAGTTATATTGAATAGTGAAATTCACAAAGATTTAAGAATACATTATAGCTAACCCCCATTAATAAGAGAGTTAGTTACTCCTTAATATTCTTAATACTAGAATAAGAATAAAGATGAATGGCCCTAGCCTTCATAATGCGCCTCTACCTTCTCTCCTTTTAGGTTAAGTTAAGTGTCATTCTCTCCAAAAGAATTATTTTTTCCTCTCTCCCCTAAAAGTGGTGTTTATTTTTTAGAAGAGTTGTTTATTTTGACTTCTGCCAAACCACTTATTTATAGATTTTTTGAAATGTACTAGCTTGCAACTTTGTACTTGATTTTGTATTGGAGTACCCAACTTTATCAATATCTCCTCTTGTTGATATTCTTTTTAATTTCTTTGATATTTCCACTTATCTGTAAAGTATTAAACATGTAAACCAAATAGTTATATTTTCCAATTTTATTAAATAAAACCTAGAACATCTAAAAAGATAATAATAAAATAACAAAAAAGATAAAAATAAACAAAAAAATAAAACATGGTAACTTAAATTATCAACCTCTTTCTTGTTCTATTTGCACACTGCCTAAAAGTAAAACTCTTCCTTTTCCAACTAGTGTTCATCTTGCTTTGTTTTGCTTAGAAACAATTCATAGTGATGTTTGGGGTATGTCTCTTCTTGTTTCCCATGCTCGTTATAAGTATTTTGTCATATTTATTGATGATTATAGTCACTTTACTACGATATATTTTCTTCGCTCTAAGTTTAAAGTGTTTTCTGTGTTTAAGAAATTCATGACATATGTTGAGACTCAATTCCAAATCAAAATTCAAACTTTTCGCTTAGATTCTGGCAGTGAATACATGTCTCATGAGTTTCAGGAATACCCTTCAACGAAACAATAGTGTATCTCAATGTTTTTATCCTAATACTCCTAAGCAAAATGGCATTGTTTGAACGAAAAAATCGTCACTACTGCATGTGACCTGCATAGTTCTTCTTCAAGCTTTTGTTTCATTCAAATTTTGGGTAAGGCTCTACCCACTACTGTATTTTTAATCAATTGCCTTCCATCTACGATAATTGATTTTGACTTCCATTTCTTTCATCCTTTTAAAACTAACCTTGATTACAGTATTTTACATATTTTTGGGTGCATATGTTTTGTTCATTTACCTCTGCTTGAAAGGCATAAAGCTTAGGGCACAATCGGTCCAGTGTGCCTTTTTTTTGGTATAGTCCCTTTCATAAGGGTTTTGTGTGTTATGATACTTCTAATCAACGTTTTCGCATTTCCATGGTATAGTCCCTTTTTTATAGCCAATTTATGTTTCCTTGTGTTTCTCCTACTTCAAATGATGTTGTTATTCTTCCCATATTTTCTACATTATCCTTACAACGTCGTCAACCAATTTCCACTCCCCCTTCCGACTTTGATTCACCACTTGTGTCTGTACTAGTTGCACCACGATGATCTGGTCAAATATCTTGTGCTCCTAATAGGTATTCACCAGACATGTATGTTTCTTCTCATACTTCTCTAACAACTTCTCTTTCTAACACATTTATTCATATGTGTTACTCATAAGTTGTTTGAGATATACGTTGGGTAAAGGCAATGAATGATGAACTTCAGGCTTTGTTTAATAAATTTAAATAATTAAATAAATAATTATTTAATAAATGCGGGTAGTGGGAACCTTTATTGTATTTAATGCTAGTATTTATGATGTGGAATAGTATTATCTCAAATGGTGTAGAGTACTTGGTTGTTATGAAAGAACTTGGGTTCAAGTCTTGTGTATGCAAATTGTGTGTTATTTTAATTATTTATTATTTAATAATAATATACTTGATCATGATGAGTCATAATATAATCCTAGAATTATAGGAATTATCATGAAGCATTAATTGGTTGATTGGTTGTACGTTGACTTGATCATTGGATGGTTGGGTGTTTGAACCTTAGCTTATGCGAAATAGGATTTCTTTTTGCTAAAATTATTTTTGGCATGGATGAGAAGCGTTAGAAACCCTAGCTGTTAGAGGGGCAGCCAAGAGGATTGGAAAAGCAACCAATAATGGGCTTTAAATGGCTATCATTGTTGAACATGGTGAGGAGAGAAATTCTACAGCAACCCTTATGTCATATATATATATATATATATATATATATATATATATATATATATATATATATATATATATATATATATATATATATATATAGAGAGAGAGAGAGAGTGTGTGTGTGTGTGTGT
>Ga0209589_1004170_pt1 | contig 25114 bp, 9 predicted proteins | sample CowpeawhiteBW_FD_187525 | JGI IMG/M metagenome (GOLD analysis project Ga0209589, IMG submission 187525) | Root nodule microbial communities of legume samples collected from California USA - Cow pea white BW (SPAdes) (version 2) | ecosystem: Host-associated > Plants > Roots > Nodule | place: USA...
GAAAATCTAGATTTAGAGAATGGATATCCAATTCATAAAATATATAAAATATATATCAGATTGATATCCATATCCAATAAAATGGATTTTAAATGGATTGAATTTTTAATAAAATAGATATTAAATGGATTAAATCATAGAAAAAATAGATTGAATTATAAAAAATGGATTTTTTGTCCACCCTTGATTAGAATTTTGTGACACATCTCTTCGCATATTGAAAGTCAGAACAGAAAATCAATAAAAAAATATTGTTTGCCAACATCTAAACACTTTTCTAAAATCATCTATGTAATGATAACAGACATCTGCAAAAACTTTAAATTATTGTTGTTGCATAAAATTAGCTTTCTTATTTCCAGTAAAATAATGTCATTTCTCTTCTTTCGATCAATAAGAAACTTGAAGAAAGATAAATAGCAAAGAAGAACCTTAGCTATACTGCAACCAGTAAACCAAAGCACAATTATTTTATGAAAGAATCAAGTATTTCAGTGCAATAATGTGATAAGTGTGACGTGGGACGTGGAAGGTGAGACGTGAGTGTGATACATGGGACGTGGGACGTGCGACATGAGACGTGGTACGTGGGACTTGGGACGCGTGACATGAGACGTGGTACGTGGGACGTGAGACATAAGACGAGAGACGTAAGACATGAGATGTCAGACGTGATACGTGAGACGTGGGACGTGACACGAGTGACGTGGGACATAGGACAAGAAACGTGAGATGACGTGAGACGTGAGACGTAAGACAACGTGAAACGTGAGACGTGAGACATGGAACGTGGGACATGTGACGAGAAACGTGAGACGTGTGACGTGACACGTGATATGAGAAACATGAGACGTGAGACGTGGGTCGTGGGACGTGGGTCGTGGGACGTGGGACGTGGGTCGTGGGACGTGACACGTGGAACATGAAACGTGAGATGTGGGAAGTGATATGAGAGACGTGGGATGTGAGGCGTGGGACGTGAGACGTGGGACATGAGACGTGAGACGTGGGACGTGGGACATGATACGTGAGAGACGTGGAACGTGGGACTTGGGACGTGAGAGACGTGAGACGTGAGAAACGTGCCACGTGAGACGTGAGAGACGTACGACGTGCGACGTGCGACGTGAGGCGTGGGACGTGCGACGTGAGACGTGCAACGTGCGACTTGAGACGTGAGACGTCTGTAAACACTAAACCTTGACATTTATATTCATAAACTTTAATTGAAAAGTTTAGAAGTTTAATAAAAGAATTTTCAATGTATCCATAAATTTGTACTAACAAATTTAAATATTTAAATTATACTCTTGTAAAAAAAATGTATAAATAAAAAAAGATTAAATACGTATAAAATTAAAAGAATAAAAATATGAGGGTAAAAGTAATAATTAATGTTTATTTAACACATAAAAATAAAAATTATGAGGATAACAACAATAATTTATATTTATTGAACTCTTAAATGAGCAGAAGGAAGTAGATGATGATCTGAAAAGTTAAACTAAGGATGGGCAAAAAATCTAATTTTCATGATCCAATCCATTTTTGCTATGATCCAATCCATTTAATATTCATTTTATTAAAAATCCAATCCATTTTATTGGATTTGGATATCAATCTTATCTACATTTTATATATTTTATGGATTGTATATTCATACTCTAAATCTAGATTTTCAAAATGAATAATCCAAAATATCCAATCCTAATTTTCAGTTTATATTTTTTGTTAGGTTAGGCTAAAGGTTGAGTCGGGCTAGCCCAAATTTAGTCATATTTGATTGAGTTGGCGTGACCCTATACAAAATTTGGCTGAATTAGGCCAAATTCTGTCAAATTGGTCCTGATTGAAATTTGGCCTAGCTGGTCCTGGACAAAATTTGGAAGTATTCGGTTGAGTTCACCCTGACCCAAATTTGACTGCATTGGGCTGAGTCGACCTAGACAAATTTTGACCGTATTCGGCTGAGACAACCGCAACCAAAATTTGGCTGTATTTAGCCTAGTTGGATCCAGTCAAAATTCGGTCGAATTCAATCGAGTTGGCCCCGATTGAGATTTGACCGAGTCGGCCCTGGCCCAAAGTTGGTCGTATTCGGCTGAGACGACCTAGGATGAAATTTGGCCGTATTCAAATGAGTCAGTCACGATCAAAATTTGGACGTATTCAACTGAGTCGGCCACGATCAAAATTCGGCCGAATTCAGTCGAGTCGGCTCCAGTCAAAATTCGGTCATGTTGGCCTCGACTAAAATTTGACCGAGTTGGTCCTGGTCTAAATTTCGTCATATTCAGTAAAGTCGATCGCAACCGAAAATCTAATTCAATTATTTGGATTCAAAATGGATGTTGATTGGATAATTAAAAATCCAATTCATGATCACTCCTACCCGTATCGACCTTTTACTTAAGACAATAGGTATCAACCTTTGACCTGGGTTAGCTCGTCTCAATCTTGGTTTGGACCGTTTCAGTTCAACTTTCATCTTGACCCATCTTAGGTCAAACTTAGGCTTGAATTGACACGATCTGACCTTCAATTTGGGCCACCTTGGCTAGAACTTCAATTTGAAAAGACTCGGTTTGACCTTACTTAACTTGATATTTAATCCAGACTAAAAGTATTATGTTTAAGAATGAATTGAAGTCTTATCGTTGGTTTCGATTCTTACTTTACCTTTTATCCTAATTTACTTTAGGAAATTTTGGAGACCGAAAATTTTTTGGTCTACTAATATGTGGCCCTAAAATTTTTAAACTTATTCATGAATCAAACGGACGCATTAAATTTTCTTTATGTAATTTTAATTGCTTTAACCGTGCCTTATTGCTGAATAACGTTCAAAAGTACATAATCATTAAAAAGGAAAGAAAAATTATATAAACTAAGTGTCTATGTATTTTTGTTTTGAATAGTTAAATTTATATATCTTTTTTAATAATCGTGTTCTTTTCTTTAGTTTAAATAATTTAAAAGTAACACAGTTTTAGAAAGAAAAACACTTGAGTATTGGTGATAATTATTGATAGCAATCGATTAGGTCGATGAGCTTCCTTCAGCCTCTCCTTTTGGTTTGCTTTCAGTGTGTCATTTTCACTTTACCAGGTGCTTCTATAATGCTGCCATCAAAATAGTAAGTGTGCAATGCATCCAAAAAATTAATAAAATAATGTTCTTTTCAAAAACTTCATTTACAAACTATTTCTTGGTTTATACTCTGACAACACAATCAATGGAAAAATATTTCAACTTTAATTTCAAACCTAAGTCAAATTTTGTATATTTAAATTTTCTTATCAAATATTATCTCCTTTTTTTACCTTCTTCCCCTTTATCATAATCTTAATCGTCTCATCATCCTAAAAATAATATCATATTTACTTTTTAGTCATCTTTTATTTTATTTTAATAAAATATGTTAGAGAATAAAAGTTAAACTTTCTAGGAGTACTAAAGGCTACGATCATTGGAATCAATTATTTCTTTTCAAAAAGAAAAGTATTTATTTTCAAAATTTTAGGTACAAATATTTAAATTTGTTCTACATGTGTATTATTATCAAAATATTACATATTTTCTGATAATTTTCTTTTAAATTTGTTTTTAAAAAATATTTTCAAATTTTATTATAAATAATGATTTACAAGAATTTTCTATTAATTTTTTTAAATATTTTACATAAAATATTTTTGTAAAAAAATTTATAAGAAATACTTATAAGTTTTATAATTTTATAAAAAATAATTACTCACGAAAAATATCTATTAATTAAAATTCGTAGAAAAATAAAAAAAATCTTTTTTTACAAAATTTTATAACAAATTTACCAAAAATTCCACAAAATATTAAAATTTTTAAGAATATATGCATGTAATATTGAAGAAATAGAGAAAAAGGTTATATCATAATTACGAGTATAATCATATTTGCAAGAAAAATTTGAAGACAAATAATATTTGTAGTAATTTTTTTTGCGTTAATTTGAAGACAAAGGGTTATTTTATTATTTATTAACCACCACCACCACTTATCCATAATTAAATCGGAGGTGTTTTTATATTATAAGTAAGTTTTGTATGAAATGAGATACATCAGCATGATATAGTTTTAGAATCTAGATTGTTTTAATTCTTATAAACTAGTTATATTTGTGTTAACAATTTTCTACAAGTACTTCATCTCATCTCTTCAACTAACATACTAGTATATTGAAAATGAGTTAAATATATTTTTCGTCCTTTAACTTTTAGTAAATTTTGAAATTAGATCATTTCGAAACGTTGGACCAATTTAGTCCTTCAATCTTTCGAAATACATAGATTTAGTCATTTTAATCAAATTTTGTTGGGTTTATTTGATATTTCGTACACATTTTAGGATTGTATTTGAGTTATTTATACTGTTTGACGCATTTTTACTTTAATGTTAAGTTAAATATTATTATGAAACATGTTTGAAATATCAAATAAATTTAACAAAATTTGATTAAAAGGATTAAATTTACGTATTTTGAAAGACGAAGGACTAAATTAGTCAAAAAATTTGAAATACATTAATTCCAAAATTCACTAAGAGTTGATGAACCAAAAACATATTTAACCCTTTGAAAATAAAATTATAAGATTATTTTTTTAAATTATCCTCTGTATTAATCTTTTTAATCTAAATTTTTTTACCGAAATTATAGTAGTTTTTGTTATTTAAAAAACTAATTAAAGTTCATAATATTGAATAAAATTTTAATATTTTTATGTATATATTATAATTATTATTATTATCTTTTCATATATTAATTATCTCAGTCTATTTAGTAAATATGAATTAATTATAGTCTTAGAAATACAATATTCTTATTGTTCAGTGTAATGTGAATTGAATAAACTCAATGTAATGTAAATTTAATAAACTCAATGTAATGTAAATTGAATGAACTGAAATCATGCTTGGTGAGTGTGTTTCAGATTTTGAAATGATTATTAATTACAATAAGTCAAAGAATTTCAGCAGCGGAAAAGGAAAGCCAAATTCAAATTTGCTTATCCTCATCACGTGCCACGTAGCGCGTGGGTGACACATGCAGAGAGTGCACCTATCACACCGCACAAAATACGCACCCCTTTCAGCTACGAAAACGAAATATAGAATGGAAAAGGAAAATTACGCACTTTCCGGGAAAAAATTTTGTAGCGAGAAAATAATGGAAAAGAGAAAATTCCCCGATTCCCCTTTTTTAGCTCGGAGAGAGAAATAAAAAAAAAAATTAAAAGCTATTCTATTTGAGAAAACAAGCGACGACTTTTCCGGTTATTATTTTGATTGTTCCATTTCCGAATTTCGTTAGGGTTTTGTAGTTTTGCACTCTTCCAAACAATCGTTGCGGTGCTTTATCGATTAATCTTGCTGGAAAGTTTTCATCTTTTTTAGGCTTCTGAGTTTTGGGTCGTTAAATCCAGAATTGATTGTGGTGTTCCTTGAAGAAGTTTCAGAAAGAGAGAGGGGGAGGAATACGATGTCTTCTTCTTCTTTTTCTTCCTCTTCCTCAGCTACTGTCGCAGTGGATAAGGCGACCAGCGATCTTCTTATGGGCCCTGATTGGACCATGAACATCGAAATTTGTGATTCCATCAATTCTAATCATTGGTAATCTTCAACTACAAGAAAAGGAGGAAGATAGATAGCATATCAATTTTTCGATAATATGTTTTATTTTATTTTGGAGGGTTTGACTTTGATCAACTACCACATGTTTATGCCTTTGAATACGATGTTCCATTTAATTTTTGTTAGTTCTGTTATCGGATGAAATTTTGGTGCTAAAGTTGTTGTTGATTGTAGTTAGTATGTTCTTTGTGATGAAACTGACTAGAGGTTTGTATTATTTGGGAAACAGTGGAAACTGGTTGTTCTTTTTTTCTGATTCTATTTTATTTTCGATTTTTTTTTTTAATTCTGGTGATTTTTTAATTTTCTCATGCATTACTGTTGTCAAAATTGAACAAATTTTTTTACCCTAAGTTTCCCTCTCAGAAAAACCTGGGTCCATGGATGACAAACTATGCTTCTTTCTCGTTTTCCTTTCACACCTTTACTAGTAGTCTCTGGGAATTTTCGCACTGGTCAGTTTTTACTGAATATTTGATGAATTTCTCAGGCAGCCAAAAGATGTGGTAAAAGCTGTGAAGAGGAGATTACAACATAGGAGCTCTAGAGTTCAATTATTAGCTCTCACGGTACTTTGTTGGCACTGGCTTTTGGTCTTACTTTTCTGTATTTGGATCAACTTGTTTGGGGCCGAGTCCTCCTGGATTGGTTATTCATTTGTTTGGAGCTTGATTTGTGGTTTCTGGTTGTCTACCCTCAGCTGCTGGAGACAATGGTAAAGAACTGTGGTGATTTTGTTCACTTTCAAATTGCTGAGAGAAACATACTGGAAGAGATGATTAAAATCATAAGGAAAAAGGTAAGGTGATTTTAGTTGGAAATTTAAGATATGTTCCTGATTTAGTTTGTATATTTGATGCTTGAAAGAAATTGTTATTGCATTCTTCATGGAATTTGTGATTATAAATGCAAACGTCAGGATTTAGTCTATTTTGCTATTATGACATCTGATGGTGCAATTGTTTGAAGTGCACTCTGCCTAATTCAATTTATTTCCAAATCAAGTCCGGCGGCTACTGCTGTACATTGTTAATGACCAGTATCTTCTGGTGTCCTTTTGAGATTTCCTTGGTATATGATTCTAGATTAGTTAGGTTACTGGATCATTGGCTCGAAACTATCTTTTTAAATGTATGTGGGCAGTATTTATCTTTCAAAATAGTTGTAATGTTGAGTTGAACAGTTGTAGAATCCATCTACATGTTGATACGTAAATACAAAGATTTTTTGTTTATTGGTAAATGTCACCTGGCTTTTTACTTATCAAAACAGTCATAATATTTACTCATAAGAATATGGATGGGTTCTATTTCTGTTAACTTACTACCATTTTCAGGAATTTGTTTATGTTAGATTTGTCTTGTCTAACATGAAATACATGTAATGATTCTTCAGACAGATATGCAAGTGAGGGATAAAATCTTAATGTTGCTGGACTCGTGGCAAGAAGCATTTGGGGGACCAGGTGGTAAACATCCTCAGTACTATTGGGCATATGAGGAGTTAAAGGTAGCTGTCTACTCGATAATTTTATGATTTTTGTCAATCTCTTCGTTGATATTTTCATGTGAAAGTGGGATACTAGATTTTCAAAATTATATAATTGGCATTTGTGAATGTTCTGTAAATGATATCTGGTTCATCTTAAGGGTGAGATTACAAATTTTAAGAAGATACTTTTACTTCTTATTATAACAAGTGTAAAAATCTGTATTTTGTAGCTAAATGTGTCACCTCAATAAACACATATAGATCCTTTGCCTAAAACTATAAAGTTATCTCGCAATTCTTTAGTGACAAATGGATGAATTTTAACTTTTTAAGGTTCCACATACTTTATTCCATCAACATCTCAGCTTGGAGAATTGTTCCCTGGCAAAGGCCAACCATCATCCCGTTTGTTCCAAATTTACATTTTAAGTACATGATAAAATATTACATTGATATCTGTGAGCCATATCCACATGTGAGCTGTAATTTAATGACCATCAGATTATATCATCATAATATTGTGTTGAATTATATGTATGGCAGCGATCTGGAGTAGTTTTTCCAAAGAGATCACCAGATGCAGCTCCAATATTTACTCCTCCTCCTACGCATCCAAATATAAGAAATATGCAAGCTGGATATGGAATGTCGAGCAATTCATCAAAAACACTGGATGAAACTATGGCTACTGAGATAGAAAGTTTAAGGTTAATGTCGACCTTCTATTTTTTCCTTTTCATCCTTGCTTCCTCTGCTGTCCTTTGTGTGACCGAACTTCTGTGTGTTATCAGATGAGTCTTTAAGCTAACTTTTTCTTGAAATACTCAGTATGTCAAGCTTGGATTCCATGCGACATGTTTTGGATCTTTTGGGTGACATGTTGCAGGCTATGAATCCTGGTGATCGTGAAGTAAGTTAATCGGTTTTTCTTGGCCTTCTGAATCCTCCTTTCTTCAACCGAAACGATTTAATGTTTGATTTTCATGTTTTGTAGGCTGTAAAAGACGAAGTAATTATTGATCTTGTTGATCGGTGTCGCACAAACCAGAAAAAGTTGATGCAGATGCTAACTTCAACTGGGTTAGTTCTACTTGGCTTTTCCATCTGGCACACACCCAAATATACTTGATTGTTACTTCGTGAAGTCTGTCCACGTATATGGGGAATAATCTTTTATCACCTTGGTTTTTTCATAGGGACGAGGAGCTTCTTGGACGAGGCCTCGAACTAAATGATAGTATTCAAGGTTTGCTAGCTAGGCATGACGCAATTGCTTCTGGTACTGTGTTTCCAATTCAAGGAGCAAGTCCCAGCACTGTGCCAACTGAAGCTCAACCTAGTGTAGATCAATCCAATGTAAACAGCTCCACCCCGGGAGTGTCTTCTTCAACGCATAAAGGTAGCTCTTCAGCCATAGTGCTTTCTGAAACCGGGAGCCAGAGTGATGAAGAGGAAGAGGATGAATTTGCACAGCTAGCTCGGAGGTCACTTAGAACTGATAATATATTTAATATTTTGTGGCTCATGGTTATTGAAACCTGTTTTTCTTTTCAGTCTTGCTTGCTTATAACTCATCTAAGAAATAAACTAGTTTAGAATATCTGTTTAGGTCTTTTGTGTATGGACATGAATGGATAAGCATGTACAAATCGTTGCATTAGGCATGTATTTTCATTTAATACTTCCACTCATGTTATTTCATTCTGTCCTACAACTATTTTTTTAGAAGCCCCAATTTTGTTATACAATTTCTTGCAAAGCCCGTATACCAACATATATTGGAGGTCATGGGTGATGAAATTGTTCTACCATGTCAATAATTTTTTACTCAATGTGAACTCTTTACTATTGCAGGCATTCTAAGTCACAGCCAGTGATTTCAAATGATACCGCAACTGGTTCCAGCCAAAATTCAGCGTCAGTTAACACTACCAACACAACTCCACATGTTCCAAACCCCTCAACTTCAGTTCCATCCAATGCATTAGTTCTTTCCAACCCACCTGCCCCAGTTACTACTGCAAAGGATCAGGACATTATTGACTTACTGAGTATCACTTTGTCAGTGTCACCATCTCCACAGACAAGTTATGCACCGTCTCCACAGACAAGTTATGCACCATCAGCCTCTACCCAAGGCATGCATCAGATACCTGTTCAGTCCACATCAGAAGGGTATTTTGCTTCCCAAACATATCCGGGAAATTTGTCATACAACAGTTACGTTGTCCCCTGGGCTCAACCTCAATCTAAGTCAGAATTTCAAGCCCAGCCTCAACAACAGACGTATCAATCCCGGTCTCCATCCCCAACCCCACCCTCATCTCGTAATACACATTATGAATTCGAACAACAGCATCATCAACCGACCCAGCAGGACCAGTCTCAGCCCCAGTCTGAGCAATTGCAATCTCAACCCATACTACAATCCCCACATGTATTACAACAACCTCAACATAATCAATATAGTCAACAGTATCAACAACATTTGCAACCTCATAATGAGCAGCAACCTCAACAGTATCAGCCGCAGCACCAAACACTGCAATCTCAACCCCAACCTCATCCACACCCACAACCCAATCCCCAACAGCATTCACAGTATCAGCCCCAAACCGTACACGGTCATCAGCCTCAACCTCAGCAACAGTTTCAGAATCAACCTCAGCCACAGCAACAATTCCAGAATCAACCTCAGTCACAGCAGCAATTTCAGAATCAACCTCAGGCGCAGCAACAATTTCAGAATCAACCTCAGTCACAGCAGCAATTTCAGAATCAACCTCAGTCGCAGCAACAATTTCAGAATCAACCTCAGTCACAGCAACAATTTCAGAATCAACATCAGCAACAATTTCAGAATCAGCATCATCAATACCCTGCAAGATATCCTCCCCCACCATGGGCAGCTACACCTGGATATGCCAACTATCAAAATCACTCTCCTGCTACAAATGTGATTTCAACACAAGCCAATACAACAGTATCGTATCCTTTAGCTCCAGGAGTAAGGCCGCAAGTGTTAAACAATAATTCATTCTCTGCCAGAGGTGGTACCGGTGGAACTTCTGCAAGTGCAACTGGGCAGAAGACTTTTGTTCCATCTTACAGGCTATTTGAAGATTTGAATGTTTTCGGAAACACAGATGGAAAGGTCAGTGGTTCATCATCCAGCATGTCAGGGACAATGGGACCTGGTATGATTGGTGGGCGTAAGTGAAGTGTTCTCTTGTGTAAAAAAATGTATTGATATACTGTAAAAAATGGGACCAGCAGTATTGTTTGCAGCTTCTCATTTGCATCGTATGGAAGCTCTCCAGATTGATACAAGTGACTCTTCCTATTCTGAGTAACAACAGATCATAAAGTCATAAGCTGAGGGTTACCTCAGACGACAGACTTTGAACATTCTTTGATGTAATATTTTAGTTTCTTGTAGTGGTTCTCGTACTTATGTTCATTGATTGATCGTTAACCACTATGATGGGTGGGCACTTAAAATGCAGACACGTGTCGAATGTCATTAATTATTGAGAACATATATACCCTTGTAAGATAGCCAGTCAAGTCAAATGTAGTTAACACAGATCCATACAAATTGACAAGTCTGATTTGAATTTTTAAAAAGTACAAATTACTACTCATCGCATTGGTATATATGAACCTGGATTTTCGATCGGCTTAGTTTCAGATTTTTTGAAGCAGTCAGATATAAATTAACGTGACACTATATTTAGGGTTTTGGGATTCATATCCATTTTCGATCCCTGTATTTCTCGAAAGATATATTTTTAATTCCATTGCTCTTTTATGGTAATATTTTTATATAATCTAGATGCTGTTATGCAAAGCTCTTTTCTTTCCTTTTTTTTTTCAGAAATTGCTCTTTTTTTTTCTATAATAATATTTTTCAAGTGATGAAAAATTATTAGTGTACTATAAAGTGTCAGTTTGGGTGAAATGTCAGGATTTATAGTGATGTTTAACATAAAAACAAAAAAATAGTTAAATATTTTTTAGTTCTTAAACTTGGACGTATTTATGAATTTTGTTTATGTCTGAAATTTTGATTCATTTTATTTTTCAAACTTTAAAAATAGATGGATATAGTAATTTTAATTCAATTATATTAAAATTTTTTGAAGTGTCAAACACAATTCATGCTTCAATGTTAGTTGGGAAAGTTGTTTACACTGTTTGACACGTTTAATACGTCAAAAAATTTAATGTAATTGGATTAAAAAATTATATTCATTATTTTTAAAGTTTAGAAACCAAAATATACTAAAATTTGATACAACAATGAATTTTAATTTCATGTTAAAATTTAGAAACTAAAAACATATTTTAAAAAAATAATACTTAAAAATAAAAGTTCACACGAGAACAATGTTCACATTCACCATTTTAAATAAAATATTTAATTCAAGTCAATTTGCATTTTATTAAAATCTTTAAATCCTACTCACTTTTAAAAGTCTATATTTAAACTTTTCTTTATACGAAAATGTTTTTTTACTTGTGTTGGGAGTAAATTTCAAATTCCACCCATGAGTAATTTCCATTACTTTCCGGACAATTTTTATTGATTATGTTCATCGTTTGCTTGTACTACGTTAACATTTAAAAGAAAAACATAGAAAGAAATAAATTTTTTGTAAGCCTCAAATATTTTTCTTAATAAATTCAATATACAATAATGAATAATAGGAGCCTAAAATATGACCTACATCTATTGTGAAAAGGACATCTCCAATACACAATAATGGAAGATTGAATTTTGTATTAAAACTTTACAAAAAATTTTGCAAGGCTTTATCTTATGATCGTAACAAAGTATATACTTTGACATGCATAATATAAAGTAATGGCATATCTTAATTAATAATTTTGGGGGCCAAAATATTATTTCTAAACTACACATTATTTTAATGTCTAATATCCATGCAAGGCCATTAGAGATCATTCTTGACATATTGCAAGTAGTGTGGATAGACTTATCTTCCTTCCATAAGTGTACTACATTCTCACCTTGTACGTGAGCAAAGACTACAAAAAATTGTGTCCTTCTTAATCACCAACGTTGACCCTTGTGTTTGCTATTAAAAGAAAAAAATCTTCGAAAGTTGTGAATTTGGCATCAAGGTTGGGGGAGTCAAGGTTACCCCATCCTTATTAAGATTTGGCCTAGTCAAACAAGCATTTTGAAAGGTTGCATATGATGTCATATGCAATTTCAAATTGATAGACAAATTATCTAAATATCTTTTCGAAATATATCTTTCGCAAAGCTCTCATTCTCAAATTAGTTGCAAATTAATGAAATGCAATATGAAAAGCTTAGGGTTAAGGGAGATTTATATAAGATTTTGTATATTGATTTGTCTTTCTTCCATTTTGTTTTTCAATCTCCCTCTCAGTTCCAACTTCAATAACATCTATATCAACAAATCAACAGATATGAACATTAAAATGTAGACTTCAAGGTGAAGTAGTTAGTTGGAAACTGAAGAACATGTAGATACCATCTAAGTAGTCATTGTCAAATCCAGGAGTAGTAAGAACAAACAAAGGGATGTATTTTGGGTTAGCCTTTGGAACTAATTTATTATCAACTAAAAATACCTTTATTCCGATTTGAAGTTGATCTTGTAACTATGATGTCTAGTTCTATAAGAATCTCCATTACATGCAATATTAAAGCATTGAATATAATAAACTTTGCCTTCTGAAAGGTGAAATTAAAATTTGTAAATTAGCGTCTTCCTATTTGAGGCATGATGAATGGTGTGACCCTGCATTCACATTTCCATTTTCAATATCAGAAGTCATAAGTCATATAGGAAGTTCTAACAAATTTATATTGATCATGAATGGGGTGTATCTTACCTCCTTGTCTTGTAGTATCATCTCTAATGAAAAAGAAGACTTTTGCTTAATGAAATCAAAGACCAACCACATCCTCAATACCCTTGCAATTATGTTCTAGTGTTTCTTTTTTGGATAGATTTCATTCAACGAATAAACTCATTTTTGCATATTCATTTTTATATATGTTCTAAATGTTGTGAACAAAAATGTAAATTGAAAACAATACACTAAACAAAGAAATAAACTCAATAAACTAAGTCAAAGAACATAGAGGTAATTTGAAAACAAAAATGTATAAAGGTGTCAAGCATTTAAGGTACGAAAATATATAAGCATGTATAAATAAATAAAGGAATTTTAAATTTCGAATCAAAATTCTTAATTTGAAGCTGCCAAAATTCAAAATTGCTGATCTCAATTCCCTAATTGAGACATCATAAATTGAGACATTGAAACATAATCCCTAATAATCACTAATAATCAAAGATAACATCAAAAAGTGCAAAGCAAAATAAATACAACTTTAACTAAAAGAAACGTTGTCCAAAACATTGAACAATGCTTCAAGCATTCAAAAACAAAAATTTCCAAAAACAAAAACAAACAGAGATTTGTATTCTTAAATAATTACAATTGTAATATTTTTGCAAGGAACATTCAATGCAAGTCAAAAGTAAAGAACAAAAAGACCAAAAATCGAAAATGAAAATAGGTTTCAAAGTCAGAAAATACAAACACATAAAAGAAAAACATCAATGAAAGCAAAAGACAAAACCATTTCAACAATGATGTATATATGTAGAACGGTTCAAAGCATAAAAGCGATAAAAAATAACAAAAAATGCTTATTGTGAACGTAATCCGAGAGAGAATGGTAGAGAGAAAGATGACAAAGTAATCGAAGAGAGAAGATGACATATCATTTTGTGGGAAGATGAACATGTTAAAGATGGAGAGTGATATGAAAAAGGGGTTCTCTTAGATGAAGAATAGAACGTAGTGTGTAAAAATTAATTATGTGACGTGACAGTTAAGGGAAAAAGTCATGTTGGTGGAGATGCCACTTGTCTCTTGTTTAAGCATTTCCAAGCTTCAAGAATTATTCCAACTTTCAAGATTGTAAATTTCCATATTTAGCTTAATAAATTTATGTTTCTTTTTCTTTTTAAAGGTTAACTTCCTAAATTATTGTATAATCACATCGATCGCTTATAAAAGTTATTTCATCAACTAATACCGATCACTTCTTATTTGATATTTTCTTAATTAATTGTTTTTTTTTTGAAATATATTTTTGTTATTTATTAAAATTCTATACTATTTTCTTAATTTTGTTTTAAATTTATTCTATTAAATATAAGTTTAATATTAAATTGTTCTTCCAAATGAATTTTACACATTATATTTCAAATACATAAAATTTTATTTTATTATATGATTTAAATCAAGGACAAATTTTCTCCTTTATTTGTTCTCACTAGTTTTTCGTATATTCTTCTTCTTGCTTTGAATCCAAGAAAAAGAGAAACCTAAAGAAGAAAGTTTGGGAGAGTGCGAGATCATAAAAGAAAGATTCTAAATATAAGTAGCATTTCAGTGAGATGAAACGATGCATGAGATGGGCGTGTACCTCATGAATGTTGAGATTTCTTAAAATCTCAACAATCGCACAACTATGGTTCTTGTCTACTATATATCTAAGACAATGTTAGTGTAGGTAAATTACTAAAATAGACATTCTATTTAATTGACATGCGTCTAAAATTGAGGCTATTTTTGTCTTTTTGATGTTGTTTGGTTTTGCCGTTTGAAGTAATTAGTGATTGACGTTAGTTGTCAGTAGATAACATCTTCTTCCCCAATACAATCTGTTTTGAACCATTTGCTTCGTCAAGGTTAGGTTTTTCTCTTCTTCTGTCTTCTTCGTCCATCCTTCTTTCTTCTTCTTCATACGAAGTTACATTTTTTTAACTTCCTATTTATTGTTCTTCATGCAGAATAGAACATTTGCTTCATCAAGGTTATTTTTTGTTGTTCTTCTTCCTTTTTTTTCTTCTTCTTCGTGGATCCTTCTTCTTTCTTTTTCTTCGTATTCTGTTAATTTTTTTACTTCGTGTTGATTGTTCTTCATGAAAGGTTTGATTTTTTTTTTTAGATTGAAGTGCTTTGACATTGAACAAAATAAGGCTCAAGGATAAGGATCTAAGGCCCTTTGCAAAAGCGGATTAAAAAAGATTCAATTTGTAGTTTTTCTTTTCTTTTCTTTTTATGCTTCAAATGTTTTTCTTTCTTTTTTTTGAACTTTTTTATTGATCGTCAGTTGTTGGATTTAACATTTTTCAGTTTTGATTTTTTTAGGTTTGGAGAGATAAGGCTCAAGTATAAGGATTTAATGTCCTTTTCAAGATTTGGGTTTCGTATGGTGAGGCATTTGCACTACTTGAGACTCTTAAACTCTACAACAAATTGTTGGCTCTTGGGATCAAAGTTGTGTTCATCACATAAAGACCATTGGGTCTGAAGAATGTGACTGTTTCCAACTTGAAGAATGTTGGATTCGACAAATCGGAGAAACTAATTGCGAGGTTAGTTTTGTTTGTTCTGATGAATCTTAAACTAAACATGTTTTTTATATGTTGTAGTGTTTGATGAACACTTTTGTTGGTAGAAAGAAAAACTATTTGATGAACATTGTTTGAAGAAGTGGTTTTTGGGTGTAGGGATCCATCCATATATGTCATTGTCATTCATTGACATGTGTGTAAATAGAAGGACCTTTTGGTCTTTATGCTTTTCTTTTTGTTTCCCGCTCCCATGATGAAAAAATCTGGCCGTGAGTGTGCATTTAAGTTTTCCCGCTTCATCCTCTAATGGATGATCAAATCTTTAAATGATTCCACATTTAATGCTTGATTAAAATATTGATTGACATATTGATTGACAGACAATTGCTTTTCTTCTTCTTCTCCCAAAAAACCTATTTTCATTCTTCTTCCGTAAAACGACAAATCTACATGATCAGAAGAAAACCCTTCGGCCTTAAGGTTAGTGCTCTTTCTTAAGGTTTTCTTTTTCTTTTTTTTTTACTTCTTTTGCAATGAACATTGTGTCCAATATCAATAGTTGTTGAAGGTCAGTAGCTTGAGTTTTCTTTCTTTTTCTTCGTGGTCGGTCTTCTTCTACTTTGGGTTCATGGTAGTTTTGTGTTTTTGGTTTTTGGTCATTCCATAATTTGCCAAATACTGATTTTGTCTTTACCTTCTATCTCCTATATTAGAGCATGGGTGCATCAGATGGTTATTTGGTTAACCACAATCCTCACGATTATGAAGGTTATTATTTTTTTTTCAAAGAACTTATCTTTTTGGTTTCTTCATCTTCAAATATACCTATACATTTTTTCCATTCTTAGTTTTTGGGTTGAGATTATTGTAGGTACGGGGATGTTATGTTTAAACGCTATGGTTGTTGGATTTGTTTTTTGTATTTGTAATGTTACCATTGAGGGGAGTTCGTTATATAGTTATGCTTTTGTTCTGCACTTAGGTGTTTGTTTTCGTTGTAAAATATTGGGTTTGTGAATTTTGATTTTTGTTTTCTGGGTCCCAAAGTTTAATTTTTTTTCTTTATTTTTCATGGTTATTTTTAGTTACCCTATGGAAGAAATCATTTTCACTAGACTTTCAGAATAATGTATTCTAGGGTATTTGGATGGGGATGTTGGTTGAACTCGATTTGATTTTAGAGGGATATGTATGTTGAAAAATTAGTGGTTTTTTTTAGAGAAACAAAATGTGCTTTTTTTCAACTATTTCTTTCTCTAATACTATTTTGTTATTTTTGTATTAAGGAAGCAAAGGTTGTCAAAGATAAACCAACTATTTCTTCTACTTTGAAGAAAAACTTAAACCTTTTGTTTTTAGAAAGTATATTTACTATTTTTCATTTTTAATATCATTGTTTGACTGATATCATTTGTTGATGTTGTTTGCAGATTGAAATGCTTTAACGTCGAACAAGATTATAGTGTACTAAGGTTAAATCTTGATGAAATAATTGTAGGTGAGGTTGATGTTGTTGATTGTGGCCAACATGATTTTGATCACCACAACAATTACCATTTTTTCCCACACTAAATCTCAATCCATGTAGTTCAATTTTTAAATTTTTTTTGCCATCATGTTACTTTTGTCCTAACAATAACATTATATGATTTATGGTTTGTAAGGCTTCTTTAGTGTTTATAGTCACTGAAGTGTTTGTGTTCATTGGTTGTTGCAAATGCTTTATTACATAACCGATAGTTCTAGGAACTGAATTTACCTTCGATGGATTGAATTTTGATACCTAAACGGTTAAAGGCAGTTGAAGGCATCTCAAAGTGTGGTTTGAGTAACAAAGGTGTAAGAGATAATGCTATCTTCGATGTTTAGACTTGGTTGATTGTATACTTACATGGTTAGCATTGAATTTTAATTCATCATATGCTAAACAAATGTACCATTAAGTTATTATTTTATCTATGTGGTAATTATGTTAAACATAATAAATATTTATGTTCAAAATCTTTCATATCTTTAAAACTTTCATATTATATAAGTTATTGTTAATATTATTATTATTATTATTATTGTTGTTATATCAAATTTTTTATTACAAATAAAAGAAATAAATTCAGTTATTGAAAAAAACTAAAACCAGTATCTTATATAACTACAAATAAATACAATAAATTTAATACAACAAAGTAAAACAAAAGGTCCATTATTATTGTTTATAATGGAATCACAATAAGATTTCAAAAAACATAAAAAATAACTTATCATATATTGCTTACACGATCATATTGCACAAGATACATACAATTAACTATTACAATAACAAAAAAATATACAATTCATTTTAATATAGTATATAATTATTCGTTTTATTATTATTTATAATAATTGTGCTATTAAATGTATATTACATTTCTCTTATTAATCGACCTTTCTATAATAAGTAATATTATAAGAGGTAAATGACTATTTAATTTAAATAATAATTAAAAATGTTTTTTTAAATTTTTTAATTAATTTATATTTTTATAATAAGTAATATTATACATTTTATAATTATATCTAATAATCGTTTTAATAATTGTATAATACATTTCTTTTATTATTGGAATTTTTTATAATAGTTAATCTTATATAAGGTAAATTATTATTTTTATAACTATTAAATCAATCTTAATATCACAAAAATATAATTTAAGCATTGAAAGTAAAATAACTTTATTATAGTTAATTATAGTCACACTTCATAATAAGTAACGTCAAATTTGAATAGATAGATTTATAATTGATTTGACCATACTTTATCATGAGAATAGCTATTTATAATTAATTTCAATTAATTTCACAATACTTTATAATGAAACGAAAAAAAAACTACTTCAATGAAATAACCTACCTACAATAAATAAATTAACACAAAAATATTAGATTATCACTGAACCAAAATAATAGATATACTGAACCAAGTTAATAGACATATTGAGTATAATATATATAGTATTAGAAAATTGATTCACCAAATCTAAAAGGGCCTCCACTAAAACAAACTGCAGAGGTATTGAAAAGACACTTAATAAATATTGCTTGTCGCCAAAATCAAACCCTTCTTATTGATTGAGAATGTAATGATTTGACCACTGTAAAATAAGTTTACTTCATAAAGCTTATTTAAGTTGTGTGAAATATGAATTATATTAATAATTAATTAGAATAATTAATAGTTAAGTGTTGTCAAACATTAAAAATTAATCATCAAATATACAATACATAATAATTAACAATAATATATCATTTCATGTTAATTATACGAAATATATTTTTCTTAATATAAACTAATTATTTTCAATTAACACAAATCTATATTTAAATATAAAAAATAACTAACAAAAATATATCATTTCATGTTAATTATAGAAAATATATTTTTCCTAATATAAACTGATTATTTTTAATTAACACACACACACACACACACACACACACACACATATATATATATATATATATATATATATATATATATATATATATATATAAAAAATAACTAACAAAAACATACACTACTACAATAAAATCTCATATTTTCTGCCAATTTTGTTTTGAAAATCTTTTCGTAAGAAATACTTACGAATTTTGTTGCCAAAAAAAATACAAGAAATTTCTACCAATTTTTTTGTAAAATATTTTGTATAAAACACTTTTTGCAACAAATTTTATAGGAAATACTTGCAAAATTTTGTAGGAAATTATTATCCACGAAGGAATTACTTGTCAATTAAAATTAAAAAAAAATGGCAGAAAAAGCTTTTTCTTGAATTTTTTTTAACAAATTTGTAAACAATATTCTATATAATACGAGAGTTTTTAGTAATAATATTACAATGTCATATTTAAATATTAGTTACTTAATTACATTGTTGTTACTAATTGTATTAAGTAATTTAGCTTATATAAATTTATTATTGTCAATAACCAAATGATTAATTACACAAGTTAAATTATTATTCTCATAACTTAATAATAAATTTCTTAGTTTTATTGAATTTCATATATATTGAATACATTTACAATATATCAGCCATAATAATACAAAAAATAATTTATGCATTTAAAATAACAATATTATAATTATTATTTTTTATTATTATTTGAATAGATAAATATATTTTATTTTAAATTATTACTTTAATTATTATTTAACAAATTTTGAATCAATGTGTATTGAATATATTTATTACATTTTATTTATAATGTCAGTTTTAATATTACTTTACAACATTATTTGTATAATAAGCATTTTACTGTATGAATAAGCTATCTTTTCAAGATTTGACCAAAATTTGTGGTTCAAGAAAGTATTATATGATAACAAGTAAAAGCAGGATATAGAGTGTTAACATATCCAGAGTGTTATATCCAGAGTGTATGGTAATAAACTATCTTACACTTATTTCAAATTGGGTTGATTGTAAAAATATGGGTTAATTATGTTTTTCGTCCCTCAAGTATTGAGCGTTTTTGGTTTTCGTCCCTCATTCAAAAGATGCGCTATTTAAGTCCCTCACGTTCTGAAACGCATGGAATTCGTCCTCATTTTTTAACTCCGTTAGGTTTATTAGAAAGCTGGCAGACGGAGTGCCACGTCAGGATCCCGTTTTTTACTTTCACTCAGGTACAGTAACACGTGTTTTAAAAGGGGTCTTAAAAGGGGTCTGAGGGTAACGTTTGGAACCCTAAATTAAACCCTAAATTTTGAATTGTGAGATAGGATCGTTGGTGAGGAGCTTGAGGAGTTCACTTTGGTGCGGGGGAAACGTAGGTGATGAAGAGTGGTAGTTCCGGAATTGATTGTAGGCAAAGGAAAAGTGGTTCGAAAATTTCTCAAAGCTCAATGTCATGTTTAGAAATAGCATCGAAAGTGTGTGGGTGTGGGGAACGATTGTTGCTCCTAAAGGCAGGTACTGTGAAGAACAAGGGCAGGTTATTTTGGAGATGTCGAAATTGGGCGGTAAGTGAGAAATTGCATTTGTTTTACTCAACCTTGCTTTGGTGGCTGTTGTAATGGTTTCAATTTTTTTGCAGTCCAATTCAAATTGTAATTATTTTGAATGGGTTAATGAAGAGGAATGTAAAGGTGAAGGTAGAGAATCGGAATTTGAAGCTGGCGCCGGAAAACGATTTGAAGAAGAGGAAGTTTGTTTGGAAAAGGAGAAATTGATACTGGACTTGATTAAGAAAAACGAGAAGTTGAAAAGGAAATTGCAAAAAGAGAAAACATTTGGGAAATTGCTGCAACTTTTATTTGTACTGTCGTGGGCATTTTCAATTGTATTTGTGGTTATGTTTTTGTTCAAGTTAAACTGTAATTAGTTATTGTATTTCTGGGGAATTAGTTTGTACTGATGAAAATGGTATTACTAATGATATGAGTATTGGATTCCATTTTGGTATTACTAATGATATTTATGGTCTAGAATATTTATGATCCACAACATTTTGTATTTGGTATGTTTCAAATTACAATCAGAGGATTCAAATTACAATCAGTGGACTTTATATAGATTTTGGAATATTTTGTCAGATATATAACTAAAAGCAATGGTTAAGCTTAAGAGAAAAAAATGTTCTTATAGATGACAGTGTATATAATTCGCCATTAGCATAAAATAAATGTGTTTAATAAGTTTTTGACAACTAAATGATTCGTGTTTTTCCACCTATTTTTGACAATTAAAGTATTCAAGAGATTTAGAGCGTTATATGAAAGTGGTCCACATTTATAAATACAGCACTGCAAAGTATAATAAAGCAACAAAAGTGGTCCCTGCTATTGCATTCATTAAAGTATTCCATAATAGACAAAGTGGTCCACATTTTTAAATACAGCACTACAAAGTTTAATAAAGCAACAAAAGTGGTGCTCCAAAACAAAATAGTGGTCCACTATCCCTATGCCCAATGTGTCAAAAGTAATTGTCTATTACAGATTTCTTTAATAAAGCAACAAAAAAGTTTGGATCTCCATTCAATTTCACGTGGGCTGTGCAGTATTACTACTTGCTTGAGAGCCTAAAACTTGTGCCGATCTGCTTCTTGTTTGTGTTGGTGCTCTTTCTCCTTGGTTGTTGTTGGCTGCAAGCATGGGTCTGCGTCTTCTTCTACTAGTTGAGCTATGGTTAGATGGGCCTGCACCGTTCGTAGTTCCACTTCTAGTTTGAGTAGCTCCACTTCCAGTTTGGGTGTTTCCCTGTCATGTGAGTATGTACTAGACATTCAGATTTGTGGTTGTACAATATCATTAATTGAATGAAAGTATAGATGATTATTTACCTTTCTTCTCATGCCCTTTCTACAGCTTCTTATATTATGACCATACTGGTTGCACCTGCTGCACTTTCCCATGATATTTTTCTTTGAAAGCTTGGAATGACTGACATGTTCATCAGCTTCCCTTCTTCGTAGTTTTTTTGGTCTACCAGGGGGGGTTTTGTAAATTGGAGGAAGTAGTTCAGGTTGAGTACTTTTTGGCCAAAGTTGTTGGCCATTGATTGGGGTAATTTCAGGGCCATAGCAAGCTTGGTAGGCATCTCTCTTGTAATATGCGTGGACATAAGCCTCAGGATTTTCTATCTTATAGTTAATTGCTGCCACAGCATGCCTACAAGGTATACCCACCAAATCCCAAAAGTAACAACTGCAACTACTTTTGCTTAGATCAACCACAAACTTTTCCATTGTGAACCCCTGTGTGACTTCAAACTTAGCATCCCCTGCCCACACAGGAAGCCAATTCCCACTTTTTTCCACTTCCCTATCTAGCCTCTTTTGGGGTCTAGGCATTACATTTCCAGGATATGCATTCAACTTCTCTCTAAGTGTTGCAAACCTACTCATTATGTATGATCTAATCCATTCCATCATGCTAATAATGGGTTTATCTCTAGCTAGTAAAATGGTGCTATTAAATGACTCAGAAAGGTTATTCATCAACACATCACATTTAGGGTAAATGCTGAATGCATGTTTACACCACGATTTGGTAGGAATTGCAATTAACCAGTTATAAGCATCAGGATTTAAATTTTTCAACTCACCCATCTTTTTTTCCCATCCTGCATAAAAAGTAGCCTTTGCTGCCCCCATCATAAGGTCCCTGATGACTACACCACCACCAAATTTCTTCTTAAAGTTGTTGTACAGGTGCCTCAGACAGAAACGATGTTCAACACCATTCAATATCTCATCAAACACAGTCATAAGTCCCTGCAAATAAATATAATACCAAATTAGACATAATCAGACAACTAATTTTGAAGCAGTTAAAAACAATATTATGTATCTGTTTTACCTTTTGTTGGTCTGAAATGAATACCCAACGATGACCATCAATGTCACCAATATCCTGTAGTAGCAGTGTCAAAAACCATCTCCATGTCTCCTTGCATTCGTTTTCAACAACAGCAAAGGCTAATGGGAAGTACTGGTCATTGGGATCCCTACCAACTGCTACCAATAACTGACCACCATAGGCTGTCTTCAAGTGGCAACCGTCAACACCAATGAAGGGTCTACACCCAGCCACAAACCCCTGCTTACAACCATCTAAGCACATATAGAAACTTCCAAATCTTGGTGGCAAAGTGGGTTGTGGTTGGTTGATCTTAACCTTGAAAGTTCCAGCTTTAACTCTCAACAATTCACCAACATAATCAAATAAACGATTGTACTGACGCTGTCCATCCCCCACCAAATTGTCCATTGCTATTTGTTTTGCTTTTCCAGCCCTCCAAGCAGTGATACCAACACTGTATGTCTTTTTGATTTCATCAATGATTTGATTCACTGTCATTAAACCAACATTCATGAATCTGTCTATTAAAACTTGAGCAATCCAGTCTGTGTTGGCATTTTTGTTACCAAAAACACGTCCACATTTATGACCACCCACTAGTGTCTTCACCCTAAAGGTTTGCTTACCTCCAACCTTGCTCACCATAATTAAAAACCCACATTTTCTCTTACAAACAGCCCTCACTCTCTTGTGGTCATTCTTGACAAATTTTACTTCTTTACCATTTAACACACTATGCTCCATTAGTGCATATTTAAAATCTTTCAGAGAACTAAACTCCATTCCCAATTTAAATTTGAAATCCTTCTTCATATCTTCCGGTTTATACTTTGAAAACTTTGGTCCAACATTAAGAATACCATCATCATTGTCCACATCAGAATCTAAGTCATCACTCATGTATTCCTCATTTATCTCATGCTCTCCAATTTCTTCATTAGTAACAAAAGAACCTTCACTAACATATCTTTTATTTTTGACTTTGCTTGAATTTCGTTTAAACTCTTTCCACCTTTCCAAAACAGGGCCAATCTTTCTGTGACTTGAATTGTTGTCCATCCCAAATCCATCATCATCATCAGCCATCCTTTCTTCTTCACTATCATCTAGTCTATCTCTAGGTGGATCTTGTTGTTCCTCTTCACCATTAACTTCTGCATCCCCAACCACATGATCTTCACCAATCACAGCCTCTTTATCATTCACCCCGGCCTCCCTAACCAAATCCTCTTCACCAATCACCTCTACCTCCCTAACCACATCATTTCCACCATTCACCTCTGCCTCCTCTGCCTCCCTAACCACATCATTTCCACCATTCACCTCTGCCTCCCTAACCACATCATTTTCACCATTCACCTCTGGCTCCCTAACCACAGCCTCTTCATCATTCACCTCGGCCTCCCTAACCACAGCATCTCCGTCATTCACCTCTGCCTCCTCAACTACGACATCCTCTTCAGCGACAACTTCATCCAATCCACCAATGAAGTGAACTATTTCAGCCTGACTAGGAACATGTTGGACATAGATATCAACTTCCTCTTTACTCTTCTCGGCAAAGTTAGCTAACTCTATAGCTTCCTTATCATCACTCAGTAGTCTAAGGTTGTTTAACAAACTTTGTTTTGACCCCTTCCACCAAAGCTTCACTTCACCACCGTACTTGAACTCTTTCACTATACCCAATGCTTCAAAGAACGACCAAAAATCCGGATCAATCCCCTTAACAACATGAATCTCACCCCCAACGTACTTCAGTCCCCTATTTCTTTCGAACCTACCCATATGGTGAAAAGCTACATCGAACCCCATTCCCAACCCTACATTTCAAACGAACACACAGAACACATTAATCGAATCATGAACGGAATCAACAAACAACCAAATGAAACCCTAAACACTCGAAGAGGGACGAACAACGAACCTGCTTTCTTTGTTGATCACAGCGCTGTCTTCTTCGTTCAAATATCTCAACTTCGTCGTCGAAATTGCAATTCCGTCCTCCTTCACGAACGCATCTCAATCTCTCCAATCCCTTGCGATGGTCCTCCTTCACGAACGCATTTCAATCTCACCAAAACCCCTTTCTTTCTAATTTTAACCTAAACCCTAATAAAACGCAAACCCTAATAAAACGCAGCTTCTTAATAAACTAAAACGACTTAGTCTTAAAAAC
>Ga0209589_1004174_pt1 | contig 25107 bp, 16 predicted proteins | sample CowpeawhiteBW_FD_187525 | JGI IMG/M metagenome (GOLD analysis project Ga0209589, IMG submission 187525) | Root nodule microbial communities of legume samples collected from California USA - Cow pea white BW (SPAdes) (version 2) | ecosystem: Host-associated > Plants > Roots > Nodule | place: USA...
CCCAACATGTCTATACAATCTTTATGTTATTTTAAATAAATATTTTTATTTTAATATATTCATATCCATATAAAGGAAAAGTTATTTCTTTTGTTGTCCACATTTATTTTTTCATTTTACCTTTTAAATATTTTTTTAAATAAAAATAATTATTTTATTAATATTATCTTTTCAGTGATCATTTGTTTAATTTAACCATTTTTTATTTTATTGTTTTTTTTAAATTTAATCATTATAAATGAAAAATAATTATAGAAAAATTATAAAATTATTTATATTTAATTTTATAGTTATAATAACAATAATAATTTTATTATTTTTATTATTACAAAAAAAAGTAAATATAACGTTTTTACTAGTTTGTGTAAAAATTTTGGAATTACTCCTTTGGTTCATATTTTCGCTCAAAAATATCAAGTTGGTCCTTCAGTCATTTTTAGTCTCAATTTGGTCCCAATTTTTTAAAAAAATGATGTAATTTAGTCATTTTTCGTTAAATTTCTTGAATCAGATCAAAGTTTTCTCATCAAAATTGTAGTTGTGAATAAGGATGGTTTACTTTATTGGTGTAATTGACATAATCCTAATGTCAATTTTAATGAAATATCCTTGCTCTGCGCTTCAAAAAATTTAACAAAAGAACCAAATTGCATCAATTTTTAAAAAATCGAGACTTGAGACTAGAAATAATTAAAATACTAATTTTTGAACGAAAAAATGGACAAAAAAAGTAATTCAATCAAAATTTTGACACCCCAAGATATTAGTTGAAGATCTGCCACTAAATTCAAATATGATACCGTAATAAGTAAAATTAAGATATGTGTCTAACTATAAATATTATTATTATTATTATTATTATTATTATTATTATTATTATAATATTCCGTAGTGATAAAAAGAATAATAATATAGCAATTACATATATAAAGAGATACACATATTTTGTGTTCACTTTTTGGTTTTACAATTTTATCATCTTAATTATTATTTGTTAGATTTAAATAATTATTCATAATAAAAATTTATTTGTCAATTTTATCATTTTATTAATTTTAGTAACTATTTTTTTAATTCAAATAGTTACACCGATATAGAAATAAAATAAACAATAAAAAAAATAAAAACTGCAAGTAATTGATATATGTTCCGGTAGTAAATAAAAGTAAAATGTGTGTCTAAGTATAATAATAATAATAACAATAATATTTCTAGTACTTCTTTTCTTATATCAATAATATATAATAATAAAATTAGTATATTACATATTAATATTACTAATAACAGTAATAACTTTATTATTAATAATAATGTTAATAATACTAGTAATAATAATGTAAAATAGTAATATATAATAATAATAACAATATTATTATTATTATTATTATTATAATACTATTGTTTATAATTTTACTGTTATCACAACAAATAATATTTACAATAATAATATTATTAATTGGTATCACAGTCAATAAGATACAAAGTATGATTGCTATTTTTGGAAGTATATCTTAATTTTCATAATTATTCATTGAGGCATGAAATATTAGATCGGAAATCTTAACTTTCTCGTTTGAATTAAAAGAATGATGAAAGGGTTTAAATTCTTATGTTTATGTTTTGTTCTCGATTGCCATGAATATTAATTTTATATTTGTCTCATTTCATGCGTGAAACTCTCATCAAGCACCTAATATTTATGATCAAAATTCCAATTTCTTTCATGCTTTTATGGTGTTGCTGCCATGTTGGAATTATTTTTCATACTTTTTTGGTGCTGCTGCCATGTTGGAATTATTTTTAATTGATGAATTTGGAGAGGTTTGATTAAATTAATGCCCTAGCCCTAATTAAAATCCCCAAGTCTCCTTGTGGTTGGCGTAGCCTTTTTTCTTCTTCCCTGGCCTCGTGGTGGTGAGCAGCGGTGGTCTGCGTTGGAAGAGCACGACTTCTGGTTTTCCATGGCGAGGTGGTTATGGCTCACGATGCTGAATATGCAATGACGCGCATCTGTGGTGCTGGTTTGGTGTTGCAGTTGCGGCGGTTCGCGCAACGGTGAACGATTGCTTGACGAGAGAATGTTCTACGTCACTGGCGATGGCAACGGAGGATCTGCTTTTGCGGCTCCGATTTGAGTGGTTTCTGTATACACTATGGAGAAGTCTATTCGACAGAGCATTCCAGATAACGATAATACTAAAGATTTTATGAGATCGGTTAGAGAGAAGTTTAAGACTTTTGACAAAGCTCAAAAAGGTCACTTCTTGAAAAGACCAAATATGATGGTGTTAGTGGTGTTCATGAGCATATGATGAAGATTGTGCACTATTATAACAAACTCGAGTCTTTAAAGGTGGAGGTTGGTGATAGTTATTTGATTTGGCAAGTTATGGAATCTCTTCCTTTTCAATTTGATGTGTTGAAGACTTCTTACAATACTCAAAAGGAGGAATGGACCATTGATGAGATGATAGCTATTATTTCTCAAGAGGAAGCATCGATTAAAAAGACCAACTCTCATAGTGTGTAGTTCACAACTACTACTTTTGGCACTAAACCTATGAAAAAGGGATTCAAAGGCAAATCTTGTTATGAAAAGGGGAACACAGGGAAAACATCAATTGTTTTTGAGCCTAAGAAGATGTACTTCAAAAGGAATTTTGCATATTGTAAGAAATTTGGGCACAAGTTAGTTGATTGCTAAATTCTTAAGAAGAAGAATGCTGATAAGGAATGTATACTCTTATATGCTCTAGCTTGTTTTGAATCTAATGTTGTTGATGTTCCACCCAAATCTTGGTGGTTAGACTCGGGTGCCACTATTCATGTTGTGAATTCTTTACAAAGGTTCACAAGCCTGAGAAAACCAAATGATGTTGAGTCCAAAATTATCATGGGAGATGGAGCTAGAGCACCAATTGAAGACATAAGAGTAGTGTCTGTTAGGTTTACAGATGGGGTTTCACTAGGGAGATACAACACCAAATGAGACCTGAGCCCAACCACATAAAGCATTGACACCACTCTCAACCCAAAACCTTAAGGCAATGGGTTAATTGGTCTTTATCCTTATATAGTGTTCTACTTTCTCATTTCTAGCCAATGTGGGACTTAAACTCACACTGGATTCCTAACAATGTCTTTAAATTTACCTTATGGACATGTTTTGCTGTTGAAAGACGTTGTTTATGTACCTTCTATGAGGAGGAATTTGATTTCAGTTTCGGTTTTGGATAAATATGGCTACACTTTTAAATTTGGTAATGGTAAACTTGATGTTTATTTCAATTGGCTCAAGAATTATATGTGATGGGCTTTAGATGTTGAATCTGAATGACATGTTTGTTAATTTTGTTATTAGACATAAGCATAATCGAGTTGATGAAACTTCCTCTATGTTGTGGCATAGACGTCTAGGGCATATTTCTAGGCCTCAGATTGAGAGGTTTATTAAAAAGGGTATTCTACATGATCATTTCTTATTTTTATACTTGTGTTGTTTGTGTAAAGGGCAAGCTTACCACAAAAGTAAGAAATATGGGAGCAAACACGAGTGACGATGTGTTGGAGCTTATTCATACTGATATATGTGGACCTATAACCCCACTTCCATGGAGGGATATAGGTATTTTATCACATTTATATATGATTATTCTAGATTTGGATGGATAGATCTCTTACAGGAAAAATCAAGTTCCTTGGATGCTTTTAAGTCTTTCAAAGCTGCTATTGAGTTGAAAACAGGAAAGAAGATAAAATGTGTAAGGTCTGACAAAGGTGGAGAGTATTATGACAGATATGATGAGACTAGAAGAAATCCTGGACCTTTCGCTAGATATCTTGATGAATGTGGTATTGAAGCTCAGTATACTATGCCTGGTACTCCTCAGCAAAGTGGAGTTGTAGAATGGAGGAATCACACTCTTTTAGAGATGGTGAGATGTATGTTGAATAATTCCTCTTTACTGGATTTCCTTTGGGCAAACACTTTAAGGACTACGGTGTATATTCTTAATCAAGTACCTAGAAAGTCTGTTTCACAGACTCTTTATGAGCTCATGTTTGGAAGAAGCCAAGTTTAAGACATTTCCACGTGTAAGGTTGTAAGGCGGAAGTGAGGCCTTATAATCCTCAGTTGAAAAAGCTTGATATTAAGATTGTCAGTGGATTATTCATTGGTTATGTGTGGGCTCTCGTGGTAGAAGGTTTTATTGTCCTTCTCACTCTATGCGAGTAATTGAGTTTGACTATGCGGTATTCTTTGAGGATGATTTGGACAAGTGGAGTAATGCACCACGACCAGTCACTCTTAGAGAAGACCGTGTTGTTATTCCCATGCCATCCATTTCTCTTCCTGCAAATAATATGATTCTGGTTGTCCGTGATGAAAATGAATTTGTTCTGGATATTGTGGATGCCATATCACTTGTAGTAAATGAACAAGTTTATGATGATGTTGTTGAAGAAGTTTCTTTTAGGAGATCTCAAAGAGTACATAGGTCTTCTATACCTGATGATTATCTTTTGTATCTTCAACAACATGAATATGGTCTAAATGATGTTGATGATCCTACTATTTTTGAATAGGCTATCTCTAGTTCTCATGGTCACGATTGGTTAAATGCTATTCATGATGAGTTAGCTTCTATGGCTCATAATGATGTTTGGGATAGTCCAGATGGAAAAGTTGAAAGATATAAAGCCATACTTGTAGCAAAAGGCTATAGTCAGAGGGATGACATTGATTATAAGGAGACTTTCTCACTGGTCTCTATTAAGGATGCTTTTCGTGTTGTTATGGCTTTAGTAGCTCATTTTGATTTTGGAGCTTTCTCAAATGGATGTCAAAACAAAATTTTCGAATGAAGATTTATTTGAAGAAGTGTATATGGTTCAACTTGATGGCTTTGCTAAAAAAGATAAAGAGCATTTGGTTTGCAGGTTGAAGAAGTCTATTTATGGACTGAGTCAAGCTTCTAGGCAATGGTATTTGAAATTTGATTAGGTGGTCACTTCTTTTGGCTTCAAGGAAAATGCTTCAGATCAATACATTTACTTAAAGAAAAATGAGAGTCATTTCATCATTCTTGTCTTATATGTTGATGATATTCTTCTGGCTAGTAGTAGTGTTGAACTTTTGACGAAGACAAAATTTATGTTAAATAACCACTTTGATATGAAGGACCTTGGTGATGCTTCTGTTTTTTTGGGCATTCAGATCTCTCGTCATAAGTCACGTGGCATTCTTGGATTGTCTCAAAGAGGATATATTGATAAAGTCCTTAAGAGGTTTAACATGCATTCTTGCTCCTCATGTGCAGCACCTGTTCAAAAAGGTGACAAACTCTCTAAATCTCAATGTCCTCAAAATGATAATGATAAAGTTGAAATGAAAAATATGTACACACCGTAATATAAAGCTGTCAAAACGGGTAACCCGGTCCGACCCAGCTCGACCCATCACGGGTTGATGATTTAATGAGCCAACCCAACCCGACTCACTTTTAGCGAGCCAAAAAAATTCGAACCCGGCCCGACCCACCACGAGTTGGCGGGTTAAACGGGTTGACTCACGAGTTCACTTAATTAAAAAAATACAATTTTTTTAATTTTTTTTTTTCAGTCAAAACTAAATTGTAATTCTAATTAAAATCTAAATAAACTTTAATACAATCCAAATACAAACCAAAATAAAAAAATACAAATTATTTATGTGTTGGATAAAAAAATAACCTAACATGACCCAAATGTAAAGTCCAACTTAATAAAAAAAATAAAAAACACTTATGTGACCCTTTTATCTGCGGGTTGGTGAGCCAACCTGACTCACCACAGGTTCAACCCGAGTGAGCTGGGTTCTAGATGAGCTGGGTCTTAAATCAACCCGTATTGAAATTTGTAAAAAAATTTCAACCCAACCCGGCCCGAACCCATGGTGAGCCGGGTTGGCTCGCGGGTTTCAACCCATTTTGACAGCTCTACCGTAATACATAAGACATTTGCTTTTTTTTTGTTCATAGCTTCTTTTTATTATGCAATTAAAGTCTCAATTCTTCATTTCTTTTGAATTTTTGAATAGTCTGATTCAAATTTTCTAGTTGACATGTCTATATATATTTATATGAAATAAAAATTGATAGTATATAAAACACTACTAAAGATAAATATATAAAACAAATGAATTAAAACAATAAAACATGGTTCTTGTTGTCAAGAAAATAAACTCGATAGTAGACTTGTAGAATCTTGAAGTCTCATGTCTCTTTTTCATTCTTTAGTCTCAATTTTTCCACAAACTTGCAAAGTTGTTTATTTTAAGATTAATTATTAATAAAAATAATTAGAAAATTATTGCTCTTCTAAACTCGATAGTAAGAATTTTTTTCTTCCTAAACTTTGTCCTTCTATAGAAAACTCAACTTTGAATTATGCTACAATTTATCTATTATCCACCAAGAGACTAAACCATAATCTAATTAATAGTTTTGTAAAAAAAAAATCAGTTTCTCCTCAAGATATATGCAAAAAAAAAAAAAACCCTCTCAAAACCTGTAAATCTAAAAGTACCGAAAAACAAAACTAGGCAAAAGAAACATATTTCTAATTCTAATACAAATTTAAAACAGAATAAAATTAACAACAACGCAAATAGAAAGAAAAAACATACTAACTATAAATGGGGATGAAAAAAATGGTACACACATGCAACCTGAGATTCAAGAGATTTAAGGGATGTAATGTGCCAAAACCCTATAAAAAGGACTATGAGAAGAAAATAAAGTAAGGAGAGGCGAGAGAAATCACAGTGAGATAAAAGAAGAAAATAGAATCTAGATTGATTATAAGAGAATAAAGATATCTAATCATTCTCTTTCTTGTAAACAAAATTATAATTTACTACATAAAATACTTTAACCCATTAATTATCATTTTTACTACCAATAAAAATTAACATACACTAATAATAATCTAATTAAATTTTATTCCCAAATATAAACTTATAATTAATTTAATAGAGTTATATTAGTAATAAAATATTTTTTTGAGGCCTTTTTTTATCTTACACATAATTTTATGATTAGTTGAATAGAAGTATATTAATTTTGTCTTTAAATAAACAATAAATTAAACATTTAATGTAAAAAGAGTTAACTTCCAAAAATGAAAGTGAGCATCAAGTAGGATTATCAATATGTGGTGTTTAAATAGAGTGGAAGAGTGGTGGTAATCCATCCAAGATTGTTTAGTTTTGAGAGGTAGAGAAGAAAAGGAGAGAAGATAGTAGGAGAATGGGTTTGGAGATGATGAATGTAAGGATTAACATGGTTTTCTTGGGAATGATGTGCATTAATTTGGTTGTGTGTTCAGGTAGGGACATTGCGATGAATGTGAACACTGATGGACAAAGATGGGTGTTTTGCCCCCCCGAATTCCCGAGCAAATGTTATGATAATGAAGCTTGTAACAAAGAGTGCATGAGTAATTCCTATCCTCTTGGTGGCCACTGCACAAATGGTCATCAATCTTGTTGTAGAATACAAAACCTCCATTAATAACATAAGCATATCTTATTATCACATTATGTCTCTTTCTTTTGTCTCTATCCCCCTCTCTTTATTTTATAAAGAACTAAACATAATGTTTAATTTGACTCATGTGCATTCTGAAAAATCCTTCGATTATTCTTAATATTTTTTTTGTGTGCAAAATAAACTCTTACAAATTTAAGATTCAATTTTACGATTTGAGTTTATGAAGCTCTCACAAGTTCACATAAAATCTTGAGTTTGATAATATTTATAAGACAATCAATTACTTTATAATATAACTTATTATTGTTAAAAATATCACTTGTTCAAAATACGGTTTATGTAGATAATTGAATGTTAATTTAAGTGATCAATTAAATGGTTTGTGATGAGTTTCTATTTTCGTTAAAGAATGAATTACTTGTCCTCATGTTAAGTTAAAATAAACAAACAATTTATTCCATTTTTTGAATCAAGTGTCAAACATAAGGCTAATAAGTGGCAACTCACGTTATAACTTTTCACTTACTGAAGTTAGGCAAAGTTGCCAAAAATTTAAACAACAATGTTGGAGTCCTTGCCTTATTTATGTGAATTTAAGCCTAAATAAGTGCAGTACTTTTCCTTTTGTAAATTTAAAAATCACACAAGATTGATTTCAGTTAAAAATCAAGTATAATATGGAGTCTATAGCTTATTTATGTCCAACTGAGCGTTAATAGGTGAATTATTGCTCAGGTCTTTGAGTCTCAATAAAACATACCAATGCAGAAAATTCACATTTTAATATGCTTATATTATTGTATTTAACGTGAACTAAAAAATCACATAACTAAAAGTTTGAAAGAAGATTTACATAAACATGTCAAAATAGTGAGGGAATTAACTTCACTACTGTCATGGACTCCTTGACTAACCATGTCATTCCCAAACAGGAACAAAAGAAGCAAACATCTTGTTTGTTTATGCCATGGTGTACAAAATACTTTCCAAAATGAAGGATTGCGTTAACCTTACAGTGTTTTGCATGAAAAAAAAAAGCCACTCATTAGATTTGTCGTGAATATTTCATGTCATTTTAATTAAATCAAAGTCAAATAGTGTAATGTAGCTTAAAATTTCTCCACTTCCAAACATTTGTGTATTTGCATTATTGTGTAAGGAAATTAGTAATGACATAAACCTCGTGCGTTGAACTCCTGACCAGGGAGTGTTTATGTGCTCTATTGTAGAATACCTTAAGAAACATATATTCCTATCAGCCTAGCTATCACCACTGCAATCACTATCTTTACTAAAATCACTCGTTATAGTAAACCAAATGAACATTATAAGGCTACTAAACTCTACATTTCAATTAGATAAATGAAGAGTATGTGCATTTCAATCACTTAAATGAAAAAATAACATGTATCGTATCAACTGTATATACTTATACCAAAAAATTAAGGACAACAAATAACTTCACATGGATATCTAATGTGCAGATCATAGACTATGGGCTGACAATTCTTAATTCATAAGTAAACACATATTTTACAGTTTACTACACAAGCCAACAACTGAAATTCATCCATGCTTAACTATAATTCACATGTATATCTAATGTGCAAATCTTAGATCATGTGTTAGCAGTTTTTAAGTCATAAGTAAGCACATTTATGGGCTTACAATTTACTCAATAAGCTAACCACTAAAAATCATCCCTGCTCAACTACAATTAATATGAATATATAATGAGCAAATCATAGATCATGGGTTTGCACAACATATTTCTCACGTAGAGGTGGCCATTTGATTTGGAACTCCATTTAACCAAGGCCACATGTAGACCTTTCTTATCAAAAAATTATTAGAATTTGGTCTCACCAGGCTGTTGCATGCACATAATGTTTCAAAATAAATTGTTCAGAAAAAAGGTTGGAGGTTTAAATGACAAAGACTGATTACTTAAATGGCAAACACAATAGGAGATTTTGCACAACATGTTTCCCACATAGAGGTGGCCATTTGATTTGAAATTCATTTTAACAAGGCCCATATGGCAACCTTTCTTATAAAAAAAAACACAAGAATTTGGTCTCACCATGTTGTGGCATGCACATAATGTTCCAAAATAAATTGTTCAGAAAAAGGTTCCAGGTTTAAATGATAAACACTAACTACTTAAATGACAAATGCAGTAAGTAATTTATGTAGAGAGGTGCCCATTTCATTTGGAACTTCATTTCACCAGGGATACATGGCGACCTTTCTTATCCAAAAATCTCTGGTTATTGTGTGTCACAAGGGTGTGTCCTGCGCATATAGTGCGAAAAATAAATTGTTCTAATAAATGCTGCAGGTTTAAGTGGAAAACCATGACTACTTAAATGGCAAACACGGTAAGTATTTTTGAACACACTATTGTACAAATTTGCGACACATCAAACCTGATAAATCAGACTAATTTGGTGAACACAAAAGTAACTTTCTTATACATAGTAACTTCTTCAACATAATAATGTAGCAAAAAATTTATCTGATTTTTTCATAACAAACATTTTGATCTCTTACTAATAAAAAAAAGATCAACTATTTTATCTCAAGAAATTTCAAATAAACAAGTATAAACATCTAATTACGGAACTTCCTTCTTTGATATGAGGCAAATGGAGTTCGAATTGCTGCATTCTTCAAACGTAATTGTGGTTGATGTTTCATTCAAACATACATATTGTTTTCTTCACTATCATTTGTGTCTTCATTATCAAGCTTTGCTGCTTTTTGACCTTTTTAGGCATCATCCATATTTTTACCAAAAATGGGAAAACTAGGCTGAGCATCGCAACAGGCATTATCATCTGCAACATCATCATCAATTATGTCATCAACATAGTCATAAATTTCATGGGAAGGCCCTCCAAATCCCTTATTACATTCACCCTACGTTTCATGAATAAGTCTTTTCAATTCCTTCAATTGTTCTTCAAGTTCATCAATGTCCTGTTCTTGTTGATCAACTGCAAGATTTAAGTCATCCTTGTCTCCCACGTCTTCCTTCTCAACATAGCCACCACTGAAGGCTTGAAAAGTTCTCTCACAAGTACAGAACCAAACTCTTTTGGTGAGACAAGTACATAAAAAACAACTTGCATACATTTTCAAAGTAAGACAACAACATTAGTGCATGTAATGAAATAACCATCTAACAACTACAAAAATAGAGGAACTTAATTCAAAAGTATCAAATTCTTATTGAAACTTTGACTTATGACAAAATCCCCCACTTTTATCCAAATAATATTTAGCTTCTTACTAATACAATTCATTAAACAACATTTATCCAACAAGTATGTGTACATACATCTGCATACATTTAACATATTTGACCATTGCAAAAATGTGTAACTACAACAGAACAATGCATTTAAAAAAAATATGGAATTCCTAAATAAAATCCTCAAGACAAATGAAAATAAAAATCACTCAAAATCATTTTTTGTGAAACTATGACACTTAACCTCCACTGTCAAATGGAACCAACCCTCCAAGAACAAAACCCACCCAATGAAGCAAACACATCTGTCATCCACGACACGCAAGTCACAACTTGGAAGCAAAGAGTCCAAAATGGAAAAAAAAATAATTATCACAAATAAACCATAATCAACATTTCAGTGAACAAAAAAATTAATCAAATATGGGGTTCGTAAATTTGGGGATGTGGTTTGTAAATTTGTGGGAGAAATCGTGGAGAAATGAACCATAATCACCATTTCAACGAACAAACCAGTGGAAAAAAATGGGGTTTGTAAATTTGGGGGAGAAATCGTGGAGGAATATAGTCTAAATTGAAAGAGAGATACTAACTCTAAATATTGTTTGTTTTGCACACTTGTGGACGACCACCCTTGACACCAGCAACACAGCTTGGGGAGGCGGGAGAAAACGAATGAAAGAACGCTCCAATATTTGGATTTCGAGCAACAAACCTTAAGAGGTCACGACGTGCGAGAAGGGTTTTTGGTTTAGGTGTCAGGAAGGGATTTTGGTTTTGCTGCGAGGAAGGATTTTTCGTTAAGCATAGTGGAAGGATTTTTCATTCGGGTTCAATAAAGATAGAGTTTCTTTTACAATCACACATGGATTTTATTTTTTAAATAAAAATCAGACACGTCACTTTTTCACGTTTTGTCAATTGTTTCTTTGTCAAAAGATCGTTTTCCAAGGGAAAATAAAAACTACCTCTTTCCCATGCCACCAAGGTTCAAACCCATGCATCTAATTAAGCCAAATGCATACACCAACCACTAAGTTACACATTTTCTCATGATAATAATGTGCACACCACAAATTTATAAACACATATATTCCACATGATATAATTAAATAAAATAATTATAACAACAACTTAAATCAATAAATTTTTTTCAATGTGTTTCTCTTTTTTTGCCCACGTGATCACTACTCCAACAAAAGTGATGAGTCATTATTTTCTTCCATTCCACTAGCCTTTGTGTACCCATTAGACAGTTGCTCAGTGCTTAATTGTTCATATTTAGAGTGTTTTTCATCTATTGGGCTTTATTGGGCCACTATTTCGAATTTGGACTAATTTCACATTATTTGACCTAATTTGTGTTTTTAATTATTTTTAGGTATTTGGGTGAAGCAATTTTAGAGCTTGGACGTCAATATTCAGTTGAAGAGAGTCGCCACATCATTTCCAAGTCAGCAAAGTCAATAGGTCAACATTTGAGGCCCAGAGTGGCATTTTTGTAATTCTGCAGCTCATAATGACAGTTTCGTAATTCTGAGTGGCAGGGGTGATATGACCACGAAATTAGGTTTGCATGGGGGAGACCAACCGCTCCTTCTTCTTCCACACTCTCTCAAACCTCCATTTTTGTTGTTATTAAGCTTTGGAAGGTGACCCATGGTGGCACAAGCGGATTTTTCACATTTTCCATTGGTTTTTCAAGTTTTATGAGCCTTGGACAGCACATTGAAGTTGTATTAACGTTTTCTACCGTTTGGGTAACATTTATATTGAAGTATTCTCATTTTTTGTTGTTGTTTTCGTTGTTGCCCCTTTCTTTCCTTGCTCATTTTCGATTCCTGCACCAATTTAGGTTTTCTGCATCAATTTGCACTCATTTGGATGGTTGAATCAAAATTTATGTTTAAGCCTTATTTGGATTCCATGAGGAACTAAATTTGCGTGTTGATTCTTTGCAGAAAATGGATTGAAACCTTGAGATTAGTGTTTTGTTCGGTGGAGTTATGTTAATCTCTCAATTTTGAATTTACGTTGGGTTTAAATGAAGAAACCGTTCTGTTTTTGCTTAATTTGCAAAGTGGAATCATTATGTGTTCATGCTTAGTGAAATGTAGCAAATTCATGGTTGTGTGCTTTGCTTAATTGCGCTTGAGTTCGAGTTCATTTGCGCTTAGTAATTAATTCGAGTCTCATTAGAGTTAATATAACAATTTTGAGTTGTAATCCGTGATTGGTGGATGTTCATTTGAAGCAAAGAATCAACGCTGTTTTTACATTGATTTTACACATCTGCATTGAAGTTTTCAATTGTGCGTTGCATCCGTAAATCTGCCAAACCCCCCCCCTTGTGTTATTGTTGTGGTCATCTGGAAATTTCGCTTTGAATGAAAATATTGGTCGTTGGGAGACGACTTGGTTCACTTTCATATACTGCATTTAATATGTTTTAATTTGGTGGGGTACGGTCTCTATCAAAAAGTTCTCCTTAAAAAATCAACAACTTTTCTTTATATCTTCACCTAATTGCTCTAATTTTTTTTCGAGTCTTACAGTACCCACACTAGACTTTTCAAACATACAGAAAGTTTCTTTGCAAGCACAACACTAAATTTCTGATTGACAAAAAGGTTGTTTTTTTGAAATATGTTTAGCACAAACATATATAAACTTTTGAAAATTAGGTCACGAATCTAAAAAGTCAAGTTACAACTGTCAGTGATAATCGATTATCACTTAAGATAATCGATTATATCAAAAGTTACTATTATGACTCTCTAAGCTAAGTCCTACATACAAATTGTTCACTAATATATGACTTATTTCAAAGGTTTAATCAAATACATTAATAGAATAGTCTTTCCAATATCTTTTGCCCTCTCTTTGAACTTGCTTTTATTATCATCAAACTTTTACTCTTAAAGAATGATCTCAATCATCCTCTTCTTTGCCAACAAAATGTACATGTGTTTTTGTTCAATCTTTTTCTTCATCTTGTTGGGATCCAAGCCCATTCTCTAACAACTTCACATCTTCTATTTTGGCATTGGTCGAGTTAGCATCTATAGCTTTAATAATTTGGTAAAACTAGTGTGCCAATCTTGTAGCTAATAAGCTTTCATATGTTCCTTTCACTTAGGTTTGCATTTCACTCCATCCAGATTTACTAATTTTCTTTGAGTTCCTCCCAGAAGAATGGTGTTGCAAGTGTGGGAATAATGGCATTAATAAATGCATATATAGTTATAGATTATAAAGATCACGCTAGTCATTTAGATTTATAGAGGGTAGCACCCCGTCAGAATGCATGTTTAGGTTCTTCAATATTTACACAATGTTTAGGTTCTTCAATATTTACACACACTTAATTACGTGTTCGAAAGTGTTTGTCCCACATGTTAATCAGGTTGGCATGTTAACATGTTTAAGGTGAATCACCCTTGGAGATTTCAAAAGAACACATGCACATTTTACCTACGAGTCGACAATGATGTCGATAACATTAAGGTGAAGGATAGCGTTAAGACCATTTGAACGCTTCTCATGTTGGTCAGTTCCATTCTTGTGAGCCTTGCTTGCTTTCATGAATCACCATCAGACATGGTTAACATCAAGAGAGGAAAAGTTAGTAAAGTGCATACGTATCAAATGTTAAGACAAGATAAAGTTTTAATTGGACCCCATAGTTGGCGCCAAATGTTCTTAGCAGGATTCGAGGCATGGATCTATGGACAGGCGACAAGATCTTAGTGGTTTCTTGAATGTTTCTGATAACTAGAATTGAATCCCTCGTTGTTTCAAAGGAGGAGATACACCTATAAAAGACTATCTAACACTCAAGTAGTAAAAAAGTTTTAGAATCTATATCAGTAGAATAGTTAACATGCATTATAATTGTACTTCCTGGAAAAATACCATGCGTACTTATAGGGTTTCTCGGCCTTATGAAATATGTTATGCAATAAAGATATTAAAAAATTACCACATTTATTTAAAATCAACATGATAATAACAATAATATATTATTTGACCAGATTAACCATATATTTTATCGATATATGTTATAAAAAGATATTTATGATGTAATCAAATATCTCAGTTAATATTATTATATTAATATATAGTGATTGTACCAACAAATATCTCGGTTAATATTATTTAACCATTTTAGGCCAATAATATTGATTGGACATTGTTGGGCAAAACTCTTTAGTAAATTTGTGGACCGAATATGTACATTAATAAAAAAGTAAATATCTATGAGTGGAGCATCGATTATTATTATTATTATTATTAAATTATTATTATATCAATATTGTTATATTTTTTTAGCCATAATTGTATATTTAGAAAAAGAGAGGAAGAATACATAATACAATAATGTAAAATAAAAGAAACTATTTATGTTAAATTAATTAGAAATAGTTAATATTTTTCATTAATTGTTTTTTGTTAATTATTTTTCGTTACCTATGTGGCATGACTATTCAATTGCTCTGTCATCTTGATTAAGTTTCTTCACGTGTTAATAAATGTGAACTGATCGTTAATACAAAATGATATTGTAATTAATGTAAGAGGACAAGTCACTTTTATTATTTTCATTAAAGACGTGTTGGATAAGAAAAATAGTCTCATCAATGACAGTGACGAAATAATATGAACATTAAAAGAGTTGACTTCCAAAAAGTGAAAGTGACCATTAAGTAGCATTATTAATGTTTATGGTGTTTAAATAGGATGGAAGAGTGGTGGTAATCCATCCAAGATTGTTTAGTTTTGGGAAGTAGAGAAGATAACAAGAGAATGGGTTTGAAGATGATGAATGTAAATATTAACATAGTTTTTTTGGGAATGATGTGCATTGGTTTGGTTGTGTGTTCAGGTAGGGATATTGAGAATAATGTGAGAAGTGATAGAGGAGAGTTGGTTATTTGCTTCATCGACTTTGGGAGTTGTCATGATAACAATGTTTGTAACAAAGAGTGCGTGAATATTTCCTATCCTCGTGGTGGCTACTGCCAGGAAAAGACTCGTTGTTGCAAAATATACAACAAATCTCTTTTTCTTCCCCAATAATAACATAAGCATATATTATTATCTCATTGTGTCTTTTCTTTTCTCTCTCACTCTCCCTCTATTTTATTTTATTTTATCAAAAGCTAAACACTGATTAATCTGATTAATATTCATTCTGACAAACCTCTTGGTTATTCTTTAATATTTTTTTATGTGAAATAAAGTCTTACAAGTTTAGAATTCGAGTTTTCTGTCTGAGTTGTAAAAGTTTTCACGAATTTGCATAAATATTGAGTTTAATAATGTTGATAAAACAATCAATCACTTTAAAATATAATTTATTTTTGTTAAAAATATCATTTGCATACATATTTGATTATCTTATCTTGTATCATAAGCAGTTATCATAAACAAGATAATTGATCATCTTAAAATATTAATGATTATTTTATGAGTGTTCAAAATATGATTTTGTATAGATAATTGACTGCTACTTGAAGTAATCAATTAATTGGTTAGAGATTAATTTTCATTTTAATTCAAGATTGAAGTATGCTTATTGTTTCTGGTGTAAGGATCAAACACCTATCTAAAACACTTAATTTGTTTTCACTCAACTTTCCTTTTTTTTTTTTTTGCAACTTCTTCCGTTCGGTCTTCTTTCATTTCCTCCCGTTCAGTTGTCCAGACGATTGGGGTACCTGTCAATTAGGCTTTGATGCTTAAGTCAGTTCAAGTCTGTTTGGGTGAATGTAATTAATGTTGTAAAAAAATGCAAGATAAAAGTTCTCACCAACTTACCTTGGGCCCCTATTTATAGTTTTTGGTATGGGCATGTGATTAAGGTATTATTAATTACGATCCAAATGTTTTTTAAACTTAATTACTGACCTTTTTTACCTTAATCTTCAGATGTATTGATGTTTATCTTTTGATCTGCCCGACTGATGCTTCTTCATATCCGCAACCTGATCGTCATGTTGTTGCACTCAAATAGTTGGATGAGAATGGTCAGTCATGGCCAGCGTTGTCGGTGTTTACATTAAGAGGGATTTAAATGTGATTTTCAGTTACATGAAGTGTAACCGATCGACCGCTTGTCCTCGGGGTCGTTCGATTGTGAGCTCCCTAAAATCACTCCAAAAAGATTGCAACATCAACAAACCGCTGGATAGTCCACTTGTAGCGGGCGACATTCGGCCGTTTATCCTAGGGTCGCTTGGCCAAAGGGCCGGCTGGGGGTGTTGATATACACTAATGATTGCAAAAGTAAATGAATATTATGATTACAAAGACCATTAGGAGATAAGTGAAGGGTCCAAGTTTCCAAAGACTATTAAGTGTCCCTACTTTTTTAAGCCCTTAATTTCTTTTGCATATGTTTTTAGTGTCCAAATATAGGTCCTTTATTTTACATTTAGAAAAGTTATATATTTTATGTAACTTTTCTTCTATGTACGTTTATTTATTTTCTTTCTAGTTGTATTTTGGTTAAGTTTGTTGCATTTATTTTTATTTTATAAAAAAAAATTACTTTGGTGACCATTACAATCGCTACTAAATATTGAATAAATTTCTTTTTGAAAAAGTTATATTTTCCTGGTAGTTATAATTGTCACTAAATATTGAATGAGATTTTCTTTTTAAATTAATTTGGAAGTAGTTAAAACCAACTCTAATAATTTTAAAAGAGGTTTCTGACAATTATATTAAATTAACATTATATGCTTTTGTGACTATAAATTCTATGTCAACGAATCATGTAAAACCTAGGAAAAACTTAGAGTATTTAGGTGAAGTGTAAAAGTGCTTGATGCTTTATAAGAACTTTTGTTGTTTTATTATTTTATTTTATTTATTTATTTAATTATAGCATGAAGAATATATGCGTTTATAAATTAGTGATGTTCTTTATATCATATAGGAGGACATGTGGCTTAGTAGTTAGAGTATGTGTTTGGTGTGTGAGTGGACATGGGTTCAACAATATTGGTTTTAAATCTACAAAACCTAAAATCGTGAACTACCTAGGCAAGGGTTTTAGGAGGCATGCTGCAACATGCATTAGAGGAAGAGTATCACTTAGATTATAAGCATTTTATAACAACTAGGGATAAGGTTTTACGCGGAGAAATGGCCGAGAGAATGGAAGGAGGAGCCATGAAGAATGAAGGTGGAGGCCCAGAGGAAAATGTTTGCAGAGAACTAACCAGGTGACCTTGTTTTATGTTTTTGGCTTTTTATACTTGTGTTCCCTTTCGTTTAGCCTTTGTAGTGTTTTTTGTTTCTTCTTTTGTGGTTTCGATTATGTTGCATTTACACATTGGCTTCAATAGCCATATTCTTTTTCTTAGGACTTGCAATATGGATTTCATATTCATTCATTTAGCATGGGTGGGTGGGCAGCTTTTGTTCCAATACCTTGTATGTATCTTATTGTGGTACTTGGAAGGATTAGTGAGGGATTGGCTAGGGGTTCTTCCCTCGCAAATACATTATTTTCTTGTAGTATTATTCGTTCCGTTAACATGCAGGTATGAAAAATATTCATATTTGTTATGTACAGATATCTATTTACAATATTGACTTCCTATCCGTTGCGGATTTTATCAGCGGATACCCGCATGTACAGATTTTTATGACATCCATAGGTGTACTGCTCAAACACGAAAGGTTCCTTACATTGAACTAAAATATTTTGTTTTAAAAGATGATATATTTTATTTTATTTTATATTATTAAAATTATGTGGGGATTGTTGGAAATATTTAACATAATTTAAAACTATATAATTAAATATTATCCTAGGGTTACTAATATTTTTGTGGACTTTAAATTTTATGGATGAATGTTATTTATGGTTAACAGTTATAATTTTATTACGAATCAATATTTTATCTAATCAAATGACTCTTAAGTCTCTCTATAGTACCCATAAACCCCCCCTATTTGTATCAGAATAAACACAACAAACACCAGAGCCTAGAGCTCATATTTTAAATGTTTTATCATCTTCTCTATACTATCTTTTAAAACATTGGTGTTCATAAGGTTTAGAGGTAATTCAGTGCCACTCGATTGATTTGACAAGACGTTGTATCTTGGGAGAGAAGTGTCGATATATAGCAAGGACGCTTTCTCTCTAAGGACAGGACTCTACATGTCTCAACTTAGGAAATTTCTATTCCTTTCCTGATTTACTTTTTATCTCTTATTGCTATAAGAATTGTTGGGTCTGATTAATATTCTTTTATTCATATATACATTTCTTAGTACGATTATTTCTCTAATAATTATTATTAGATTATTCATATTTTTATTATTAGTAGTATTATTTGACTATCATTTTTTAACAACTTTTAAAAATAATTAATGCATAATTTTTTAATTATATATATATATATATATATATATATATATATATATATATATATGAGTGGTGTATTGGTTAATAATAATTATTATTATAATGTGAAATCTCTATCATATTTTCATGACAAGACATATATATCTTGAGTATAGGGGTGGACAAAAAATTTAATTTTCTTGATCCAATCCACTTTTGCTCCAATCCAATCCATTTATAATTCATTTTATTAAAAATCCAATCCATTTAAAATCCATTTAATGGATCTGGATTTCAATCTAATTTACATTTTATATATCTTATGGATTGGATTTCCATTTTATAAATCAAGATTTTTAAATGTGGATAATCCAAAAAATCCAATGCAAATTTTCAATTTAAATTTTTAGTTGGGTTAGACTAAAGGTTGAGATGGACTATGCTAAATTCAGACTTGGACAGGCCTTGCTCAACGACCTATACGGATCGGGCAGGCCCAACGACCATAAGAGGTTGGGCGAGCCTAAAGATATGAACGGGCTAGGCGGGCCCAATGACCCGAATGGGCCCAACGATCTGAAAAATTCGAGTGAGCTCGATGACCCGAACGGGGCAGGCGGGCCCAATGACCAGATGAGCCAGGTGGGCCCGAAAACCCGAACGGGTCAGGCAGGTTCGAAGATCCGAATGGGCCAAGCAGGCTCGATGACCTGAACGGGTCAAGCGGACTTGAAGAACCAAACGGGTCAGGCAGGCCCAAAGACCCGAAGGGGTCAGGCGGACCCAAAGACCCGAACGGACCAGGCGGGACCACTGACGAAAACAGGTCAGACAGCCCAAAGACCCGAACGGGTCAGGCAAGCCCAAAGACCCGAACGAACCCGGACGAGCCCAACGAACCGAACGAGCCCAAAGACCCGAATGGGGCGGACGACCTAGATGGGTTCGGCGACCCGAACGAGCCCAACGACCCGGACGGGCCTGACGACCCGGACGAGCCTGACAACCTACATGGGCCTTACGACCTAGATGACATGACGAAACGAAGACCCGGACGGGCATTACGACCCAAACGCTCCCTACGACCCGGACAGGCTCGACGACCCAAACAGGTCTGACGACCCGGCATGCCCGATGACCCGGATCGGTCCGATGACCCGGACGGGCCTGACGACCTTGACGTACCCGACGACCCAGACGGACCCCACGACTCGAACGTGCTCGACTACCTGATTGGGCCCGACTTTTTGGACAAGTCTATCCGAATCATCTGGCCTGTCTGGCCCATCCGGGTTTTCGGGCCCATTCGGGTCGTCTGGCCCGTTCGCGTCATTAAGCATGTTCGTGTTATCGGGCTCGTCCGGCCTGTCCGGGTCGTTGAGCCTGTTCGGGTCGTCGAGCCCATCTGGGTCGTCCAGGTCGTCGGCTCCATTCGGGTCATCCGGGCCTTAATGACACAAGTTTTAAAAAATTCAACTTAAATTTCTTTTATAAAAAATGGATTATGGATTTTGAACTTGATCCAAATATTTGGATTGGATTTAAATCTTGATCCAAATATTTGGATCTGGATTTTAAAAAAAATCCAAACTACTTTTGCTAAAAATATGGATTTGGGTCAAAAATCTAATCTAATTATTTGGATCTAAAATAGATGTGGATTGGATCATTAAAAATCCAATCCATGCCCACCCCTACTTGAGTATAAGACTATATATCTTATAAACAATAAATATATAAAAAATAGAGATAACACGATAAGTCTAACAAACAAGAAATCTTACTGGAAAAATATTTGAATAACTCTAATTCAACCTTATAAAACTTACCTACAAAATAATATTTACACCTGTTTAAATATAGTAAATTCTCATGGGAGATCTCCCTTCAAAAATTAAAAATTAAGTTCATATATAATATAGTTATTAAAAGCAAATGGGTTTTGGAGGGTAGGTAAAACAATATATTCATGAATACATACAGTTCTCCTAATTTTGATCTGATAATACTTTAATTGTATTTAATAAATAAAGCTATTGAAATTAATTTTATTGTTTTAGTTTTTTAATATTACTGTTTTTACAATTTGGAATATTGATTTGAACTTTTTTTTTTCATAATTTTATATTATTTAATAATTAAAAATGAAAATAAAATTCTAAATTATTATATTATTTATATCTATATATTTTATTTAAATCTTAAATAATATCATAGATCTTACAATAATTATATATATACTATTAAATAATATCTAAGATGTTATAATAGAAATTTTTTATAATAATAAAAATTAATAAAAGTATTATTATTATAATTACAATATTAGATCTAAATAATTTTGATAAGATAATTACTTTAATTTAAAAAAATTATTAAAAGTGTAAAATTGTCATTATATATTATTTAAAAAAGTGTAAAATAATTATATTATTTATATCTATACATTTTATTTAAAGCTTAAATATTATCATAGATGTTATAATAATTATTTATATACTAGTGAAAATTCATGTGTTAAATGTTTTATAATAAAAAAAATTTAATAAAACTATTATTATTATAATCAAAAAATTAGATCTAAATAATTTTCATAAAATAATTATTTTAATTTAAAAAAATTATTCAAACTGAAAATTTGTAACATAAATATGAACACTAAAAACATCTTCTTTATATATACTAATAAAACACACACTTTTCACTTTTGTTATGATAATAAAATTAATAAAATTTTTATTATTGTTATTATTATAATTATAAAATAAGTATAATTAATTTGTATAACTTTTTTGTAAATAGTTTGTATTTATTTTTTACATAAGTTTTTAATTAAAAAATATTTAAGTTTAAAACAAATGTCAAATAAAAAAAAATGTTTAAATTTTAGAAAGTGTTAAAATGGTAATTATTTTAATTAAAAAAACATTTATTTAAAGGGTAAAATGAAAAAACAAATGTTGACAAAAAGAATCCCTTATATAGGTATATATAATGTAATAAAAAATAATAAAATTATTATTATTGGTAATGCTATAATTATAAAATTAAATATAAATAATTTTGATGCTAGTAAAAACACATGTCATATGTGTTCACTTTTTTTATAATGATAAAAAAAATAAAATTGTTATTATAATTATAATTATAAAATTAAATTTAAATATTTTTGTTTATAATTTTATTATAAATAGTTTTCATTTATTTTATAGTTAATTTTTTAAAATAAAAAAGTGATTAAACTTAAAAAACTGATATGTTGAAAAAAAACAGTTAAATTTTTAAAAAATCACTTAAGAAGTAAAATTGATAAAATAATTATTTTATTAAAAAATATTTAAAGAGTAAAATTAGAAAAAACATTAAAAAACAATCACTTTATATATATATAGATAATTATAAAAGTAAATATAATTAATCTTTATAACTTTATTATAATTAGTTTTTTTTTTATTTTATAATTAATTTTTTAATTTCAAAAGGTTATGTCTAGAAAGAGGTCAATTCGAAAAACAACGATTAAATTAAAAAAAGAAGGCATAGATAAAATTGGTAAAATAACTATTTTATTAAAAAAATTATTTAAAAAATAAAATTAAAAAATAAATATGGGAAAAAATCATCTTTTATATATATATATATATATATATATATATATATATATATATATAATAAAAAAAGTCCAATTTCAAATTTTTTTAAGTATGATGACAAAACGGATTTCATAATATATAATTAATTGTAATTTTATTTGCATATGATTTTTTATATTTAATATTACTCTTTATTTTATAAAAATTAACAAGTCTTTTGTCTTGATTTATATAATATGACGTATTGGAAATATTATTCCTTTTAAAATTCAAAATTTTGCAATGATTTTACTTTTGAAAGTCGTTTTAAAAAACTAAAAAAGATAATATATTTAAATTATCTTAGATTTAATTAATTATTAATATTAGAATATTATTCCTTTGTTTGAAGTGTTTGATGAGAAACTCCTCCTTCTTCTTTGTTTTTCGCTGCTCATGTGCTTCTCAAGTGATTTGGTAAGCTCTTTCATTGAGATCATTGACAAGTACTTGGACATCTTGTTTGTGCAAGCAATATTTTCAAAGTCACGGTTAACGACTTTAAGATTTTCTCCACCTTTCAGTAAGTTGATAGCGTCTTTCCATTCCTCCTTCTAAGCTAGTTCATCACATTCTCAACACGAGAGATGTACTCGACAACTCTTTCAGCCTCTTTCATCCCCATGGTTTCAAGTTCGCTTCTAAGAGTTTAAAGCCTAACCTGCTTCACACGATTATCCCCTTTATAATCCTTATCCAATATGTCTCATGCTTTTTTTGAAGATTTAGCATTTGCTATCTTTTCAAAGTTGGACTCATCGACAACTTGGTACAACGCATATACTTTGTCTTTCACTCGCATTACTCTCAACACAGCAAGCTGGGCAATTGTATGTTCTTCTATCCTCTGGTTCTTGGTGCCTATTTTCGACCACATTCCATACTTCCCAAAAAGTAAGGAAAATCTTCATCTCCAGAGTCCCGCTTTCATAGTTGACGCTTAATCTTAAGTGATACTCAAACTCTCTAACTCTCATATTTTAGGCAGGGGCATGCTATTAGCTAGGCTACTCAAACTCTCTAACTCTCAAACACTCTCTCTTAATCACTCTCTAACTCTCAAACACTACTCAGGCTCTCAAGTTGTGATGCTAATTTGTTGACAAACAAGTATTTCTTTATAAACACTCTGTATATTAAGACTTGTTGTATCTTACATTGAGTAGTACATACACTATTTATTGGTCCTTTAACTTGACTCTTCAACCACATACATTAAATATAACTACTACCAAACCACAATTAATAGAGTTATCCAACTACTACCAAAATACTATTATGAACTTCTAGTCTTAAGCGCAACTACCCAACTGTATCTAAACACAGTTAAATGAATTCCATAATTATTACTAAGAAGCACTCCTATCTTTTGCATTTTTTTCAACTACCCTCCTTTAAGTTTACCCAACAAAGTCCAGTTGGCTACAACTTAAGGTCAAGTTGAGACGGATCAGGTTAACAGTTTAGTTGAAATGAATTGCTCAAGGCTCAAGATGAGTCAAGTCGGTTTGGGCTCAGGTTGACTCAAGTGAGCTCTGGTCGAGGTTAAGGTGAGGCAACCCAAACCCTAGTTCACACGAGTAGTCAAACTGAGTCAATCCGAGTCGAAGTCGAAGTGAGTTGATCCGAGCATAATAGAACTAATTGTCAGTTTTATAAGGTTAATATCACTAAATTGAATCTAATTGACAAAGTGAATTCAATCTAAATTTAATAAAATTTAAATTAGATAGAAAAAATCCAAATATAATTGATTTAGTTAAAATAGATACAGATTATAAATTTAATTTACGGGATCTAGATAGGATTTTGAAAAATCCAAAACCATGATGACACGCCTACCCCTAAAAGAAAGATTAAAAGTTTGTGATTGAACGGGCTAAAGATAAACTGCATCTAAACGAACAAGACTTAAGGTTTTGTCCAACCTTCTACTAAGGAACATAGTCCTATTGTGATGTCAAAGAAATTGGCTGGCGAAAGTTTGAAGAAGATACTAAGGTGGGGAAGTTGCAGGGAAAATGGGTAGGTGAACTTAGATATGAAATAAGAGTTATATAACCTTTTATGTCCGTGCCAAAACTTCTATTTCTTTGATCACTACTTTGGTGAAAAAAAAAATAAACAAGTTTTTTTTTTTTTCGATGGAGCGGAGAGTGATACATACTAGGGGTGGCAATGCGGGCCGGCCCGCCCCGTTTAGGCCCGCCCCGCATAAGGCCCGCACACCGCGGGCCGGCCCGCCTCGCCCCGCACATTTTATGCGGGCCGCATACTCTGGCCCGCCCCGCATAAAGGTTGGCCCGCGGGCCCGCGGGCCCG
>Ga0209589_1004177_pt1 | contig 25092 bp, 17 predicted proteins | sample CowpeawhiteBW_FD_187525 | JGI IMG/M metagenome (GOLD analysis project Ga0209589, IMG submission 187525) | Root nodule microbial communities of legume samples collected from California USA - Cow pea white BW (SPAdes) (version 2) | ecosystem: Host-associated > Plants > Roots > Nodule | place: USA...
ATGTCATTCTACGCATATTTTTCCAATTGAAACAGTTAAGCTTCACCTTTACAAAAATGGGTTTATGCCTAACTACTATGTTTGGATTGATCATGGAGAACAAGTCCCAAATGCTAATGACAATCGTATGGGTGCTCCAAATGAAGAGCCTCCAAATGAATAAGCTCAACGATTTTATAAGCATTTGTTTAAAGGGGCATCTGTAACATCCCTAAAAGATATTACTTAATTAAATATTTAAATATATAAAAAGAAGCTTGAACGTCGCAACTTCATTAATATCCACCGCGGAAATAAAACAAAATTTAATGTTCAACTCGACAATCGTTTAATAAAGAAAAATAATTCCAAAAGCTTTTACAAGTTTCAAATAAAACTTTAAAGCATGGTAAATCCCTAGCTCTAATTCCCAGCTAGTCCCTCTCTCCATCTCGAGTGTTAGCAGCACTACCTGTATCATCAACTGCTCCCGTGTAAAATTACACGATCATCGTCAAGCACATACAGAAAGGGTGAGCTCAACAATATATATAAAAATCACATAAATTAAATAATAGAAAACACCCAATCTTATTATCATGATTACATCTTGGTTACATTCTCAACACGCCCCAATGTTGTTCAACTACTAACATACAACAAGGTTAGTCATGCACTCAGGATTCCTGATGCTCACACGAACCTGCCCGCTCGTGGTCCTGCCTCTACGAACCTCCCCGCTTGTAGTACTACTCTACGGACCTACCCGTCCGTAGTCCAACACATATGATCCACAAGCTACGTACCTCCCCGCACGCAGCATCTCTCAATTGTGAGCACGGAACATACGAACCTACCTCGCTTGTATCCCCACAAGAGAGTAATCGAGTATGAACCTCCCCGCTCATACCACCACATGTTATCCACCATCCATGAACCTACCCGCTCATAGCACAACATCTCCTGATCCATGTTTCATCAAAGTGTACAAACAATACACATAAATTGCACTAAACTCGCTTGGGCTACAAGCCTTAGCTTAAGCGACCAGGCCTGTCTCGCGCAAGCTAAGATTCCTCGCCTGAGCTAGCGTGCAAACAGGGTTCACGTGCGAAGGCTCGCTTAGGCGAGTTCATCTCGCCTGGGCGAGATCCCACTTCGCTCAACACAACAACACTCGCCTAGGCGGCGAGACATCAGATCACACAAGCATCAACCACGATTTCTCGCTTAGGCGAGTACCTCTCGCCTGAGCGATGTACTCTATCGCTCAAAACATAGGCTCCTCGCCTGAGCGAGACCCTCGAGCACAACCCCACGTTTTCACGAATCCTCGCCTAGGCGAGCAGCTCTCGCTTGGGCGAGATGTGCAGACACAACCCAAAATCTCTTTTATGCTATTCTCGTCTAGGCGAGCCTAGTTAGCTCGAGCGAGAATAGAGGACCTATTCTTTGTCACACACACAAAGAACAAAACCAATTGCCAAAAATCACACTCCACTATGCTAAGTAATTCATCACTGATTGCAAATGTCAAGAGCACGAATTATACACCAAATTGATCCCCAATCAAGCGAAATTGAACCACAATCCATGAACAATACCACCAAACCCCAACATTTCCATACACTCTCATAAGGGTTTAATTACATTACAACAAAACAACCCAATACCCCAATTAACAGCACAATTGTTAAAAAATTCACATGGAAGAGTTACACAAATCAGTGCACATTACAGAATACACCAAGTTTCTCAACAAACGTATAAATGCATGGAAAGGAGCTCCCCTAACCTGGAAATCCTTACTTCTAATGGTTTCTCAACTTTGGCTTTGTGGTACCCAAAACCTTTTCTTTTCTCTCCCAAAATAAAATGCAGTTTTACTCATAATTCCCAACTCACCTTTTTCTCTCAAGTTCGTGCTCCTTCCCTCTCTCACAATTTTCAATCTCGAAAACCCTCTAATTGCTTTGTTTTTACCCTTTTATATGACCCCTAATTGTGACTAATAAAAAGAAACCGAAATTAGAGTTAGGGATGGTTTGATTGCTACTCAAGGCTATTACTTAGTGACTTTTCAGCCCCTCTTGGTTTCTGCTAGGGTTTTTAATGCCCTTTCACTTGCAACCCACAATGATATTTACCAAAAATAAAGAGATTAATTTCGTTTTAAACAGGATTTGAACACACACCCCTGAAGTTCCAAGATCAAAGCATAACCACTTCAACCAAGTCATGTTCGTGTTAATTCCTCAAATTCTATAATTATGTTATCACTAACATAATCCTACATATTAAAACTAGTATAACTCAAAGAACACACAATTAACATACATAGGACTCGAACCCAAGTCCTCTCACACAATCAAAGTACTCTCAACCACATGAGCTAGCACTTTTCCACGTCACCATAATTAGCATTAAATACCATAAAGGTTTATACTACCCACATTTATTAAATAATTATTAATTTAATTATTTAAATTTCCCGGGTCTTACAGCATCTAAATCAAAATTATCAATATGTGTGAAATTATTAGCTTGGAAGTCTAATTGGAATGTCCCTAATCAATGTTTGGATTTTATTACAAAAATGCTTTTAAATGTAACACCCATGAATGAGAATTTGCCAAAAAGTTATTATAATGGTAAGAAGTTAGTGTCAAAGTTGGGATTAGAAGCTAAGAGGATTGATTATTGTGTGAAGGGTTGTATGCTTTTTTATGACAATGAATATGGGAAAAATGATGGAGGTCTATTTCAATGCAAATATTGTAACAAACTGAGGTATCATGCCCCAAAAGCTGGAAAACATAGAAACAAACCAATCCCAATTAAGTCAATGTTCTCTTTCCCTATAATTTCAAGGTTAAAGAGATTATTTGCATCCATGGAGAGAGTAGATCAAATGACATGGCACTATGATAATAGAAAGGATTCAGATGTCTTACGTCGTCCATGTGATGGTCAAGCCTGGAAACATTTTGATCGAGTACATGCAGATTTTGCCGTTGAACCGCGTAATGTACGACTTAGTCTATGCTCTGATGGATTTAACCCATATATTCAAGCATCTGCCAAGCCTTATTCTTGTTGGCCAGTAATTGTTACACCATATAATCTTCCTCATGAAATGTGCATGTCTAAACCATATATGTTTTTGAGTTGTCTCATTCCTGGACAACGTAATCCAAAAACAAGTATTGATGTTTATTTACAACCTTTGATTGATGATCTTAAGAAGTTATGGAGTGGTGTTGAAACATATGACATTTCAAGGAAGGAAAATTTTACGATGAGAGCAACTTTGATGTGGACTATTAACGATTTTCCTGCATATGGCATGTTATCTGGTTGGGGGACTCAAGGTAAATTTGCATGCCCATATTGCATGGAGCATACAAAGGCCTTTAGATTACATAATGGAAGGAAAAATAGTTGGTTTGACTCACACCGTAGATTCTTGCCCCATGATCATACATTCAGGAGGAATAAAATAGCTTTCAAAAAGGACAAGTTGAATTGGGTGGGCCACCATCTTTCTTGACCTTTGAACAAGTTTGACATGTAATTAGGGATGTGCCTAAAGTTATTGATAATCCTCCTCTATCAAAATTACTAGGATATAGAGAGTGTCATAATTGGACGAAAAGAAGCATATTTTGGGATCTTCCATATTGGAAAGATAATCTGTTAAGACACAATCTTGATGTTATGCATATAGAGAAATTTTTTTTTGAGAACATCTTGAATACTGTGATGGATGTTAAAGGTAAGACAAAAGACAATGATAACGCAAGGAAATATCTAACATTGTATTGTAGGCGACCAAATTTAGAGTTAAAGTTGCATACTAATGGAAAGATGTTAAAACCAAAAGCGAATTACACTTTAACTACTGAGGATGCAAAATCAGTTTGTCATTGGATCAAAGAGCTTACAATGTCCGATGGTTATTCTTCAAACTTGGCAAGATGTGCTTATGTAGATAAGGGGAGGATGTTTGGGATGAAAAGCCATGATTGTCATGTGTTCATGGAGTGTTTACTTCCTATTGCATTTAGTGCATTACCTGCTCATGCTTTGAACCCACTTATTGAAGTCAGTAATTTCTTTAGAGATTTGTGCTCTACAACATTGAGTGATTGTTACTTGGCAAAAATGGAAGAAAACATTGCAAGAATTATTTGCAAGTTGGAGAGATTATTGCCCCTTGCATTCTTTGATTCAATGGAACATCTCCCTATTCATCTTGCACATGAAACAAGGCTTGGTGGACTAGTTCAATATAGGTGGATGTATCCATTTGAAAGGTAAGATCAATATCATAGAATTTGTTTAATGTTTATTAATTCGTTCACACAACAATACACTTATCCTCTCTAATTTGATAGATTCATAGGTGATTCTAAACGATCAGTGTAAAATAAGGCTCGAGTTGAAGGATCAATTTGTGCGTGGAGCTCTGCCCATGTTCAGGGAAGAAGTCAATTCATTGGTTAACCCATAAAGAGTGGAGCTTTGCCCATGTTCATGTATTGATCAATTGCACTAAAGGTAAGCCATACCTTGAGTGAGTATTCAAAACATTTGATTTCATTTTAGTTATCAATTTACATCACTTAAAAAATTGATCTTCAATATACTATTAAAAATTTGTAGCTCATTCTTACAATCTTAACAAGTACACGAATCAAATCAATCAACTCATATACATGTACATTTCCCCGAGTGGTTCAAAGTTCAAGTATGTATCTTTCAAATTCAAAAAATAAGTTTTGTATTACATGTGTAATAAAATTTCACAAGTAATGTTTGTTACATTGTAGGTTAACAAAGAGCCTTTAAGTGTACGAAACATACACTTACGAGAATTATCACATGGTCCTTTTACATGTGTTAATGAATGGCACACATATTTTGTAAATGATTATAAGTTTCACACTCATGCATGGAACAAGGGGAAAAAACCATAAATATTGGTGTTTATATCAAAGGACTTATAGAAGGAGGTGAAGATGATTTTTATGGCATCATTCAACATATATATGAGTTAGAGTATAATAGTTCAAGTTCTCCTAAAAGAGTGGTTGTATTTTATTGTGATTGGTTTGATCCATCACGTAGAGGTACAATAGTGGATCTTAAATATGGAATGGTGGAGATTCAAATGGATAAAAGGTATTTACCTTTTGACCCATTCATTCTTGCGAGTAATGTAAGACAAGTATATTATGTGCCATATCCCACATCAAGAAAGGACAAACAAGGTTGGTGTGTTGCAATCAAAACTAAGCCAAGAGGTCGTATAAAAGCTATTGATATGGAAGATGATGTTCCTTATCAAATAGATGAAGTATCACATTTAAATGAAGTTATTGAAGTTGAAGGTATTTCGGGATTCCAACATTCACAAGTTGGTCTTGTAGAAGTGGATGAACTGGATCAGGAGTTTGAAGGCAATGATCTAGAAGATGACAATGAAGAGGAAGAGTTTGAAAATTATGAATCAGAACAAGACTTTGACATTGAAGATAATTATTTTGAAGTAGATAGTGAAGAAGGGGAACTTGAAGAAAATGATTTTCAAGAAAACAATGAAGAAGAGGAATTTGATGATAATGATGATGATGATTGAAGAAAATGTTGTTAAATACCTATTCCTTAAAGTTATGATTGTTATTGAAAATGTTTATACACTATGTTGTTTGTTTATAATCTTGTTATGTTGCTTTCTTTCATGATTGATAATTGTTTTCTTATTCCATTTTGTATTTATAGATATTTTGTATTCATAGATATGTCAGCAAGAGGTTGTAATCCACCACAACCGTCGTTGCCATATGGCAATAAGAGAAAAGTGGTAACAAAAAAGAAAAGGCCAAACTATGTACTTAAAATAGATGTCCCACCACCAACTCCAACACCTCTACCTTCACCATCCCCAATTGTGGTCAATAGACCCACCCAATTAGGTGTTGATGCTACAGCTATATCTTCCCCATCCCCAATTGTTGCATCAGCACCTTCTCCATTACCTATAGGGCCTTCGACATCATCAGTACCGTCACCATTGCCAGTGTCTTCACCATTGCCAATGCCTTATGGAGTCCATCATTCACTTATTGAGGAAGGTCTTGAAGTGTCTACCAATCAAGCTGATGTGCAATCAAACATCCAGGAGGAACCCATACGTCGTGCAGACCTTCCTATGATTTCACCTCAAGCTCATGGGTAATGATGAATATAACAAGTTGTTTGTATTATTTGTTTTATCAATTTATTATATACTAATTTTTTCACAAAATTCTCTTCTTAAGGTTTTATCTAGGTAGGTTAGCAACCAATGCCATCACAATGACCATTAGGCAACAATACAGTAAGCCAAGGCCTACATGGGGTTCACTAACTAGTGAAGAAAAAGAGAGATTCTTCCAACGTTTTAAAGTAAGTTTTCTCATATTTAACACTCAAACATGCAATTGTCACATTGTTGATATTTTTTGAAATTGTCTTTATATAGAGGACGGTCAACTGGAGACCTGAAGATGAGGATCACATAAAAAAAACTTTCACTCAAAAGCCTCACATAGGCTATCTGAGATGCTTATGATAGCGCGAAAAAATGGAAAAAAATTTGAGTGGATGTTTGATGATATTTGGAATTCTCTACTAGCAATTTGGAATTCTCCTCAGTATCATACAAAGTGTTTACAAGCCCGACAAAATCGAGCATCTGAAATAGGTGGGAGTTTGCATACAGGTGGATCCATTACTATACATGAGCATGCAATTCGCATGGTAAGTGTAACAAACAAAGTTTGTTTTTCTTTCTTTATAACATATATTAACCATATTGTTTATAGGAGAAGGAATTGGGTCATCCACCACATATTGATGAAGTTTTCAAGCAAACTCATGTACGAAAGACTAATGGAGAATTTGTGGATGAACGATCTAGGAAAACACATGTAAGTCTAGTATTTCAATTTTTGTTGTTGTTTCTTTTATTAGGTTATGAATTGTATATATGAATAAAATTGTCTTTGAATAATAGGACGAATTTAAGAGCATATATGCTCAAGCTAGATCAGAAGCTACATCTTGTGTTGGGCAATCTGAATCATCCCCCATGGATCCTATAGAAGAAGAGAGAATAAGGACTGATAGTTGGGTTCTTGCTGCAGGTGGAAAGAAAAAGGGTTGGATCTATGGGATTGGAGTGGTTACTCGTACCAAACATGTGGACAAACTCACATATCATGGAAGTTCAAGTCACTCTTCAGAAGAGATTGTCCAGCTAAAACAAGAAGTTTTGAATTATAGGGAGGATAATGAGAGGTTAAGCCAACGATTACAACAACAACAACGACAATTTCAATCCTTTGTTAGTGTTGTCCTCCCTTTCCTTCCACCAGATGCACAAACTACATTACAACAACAACAGCATCAAGAGCAACAACACCAACCATAACAAAGCCAACCTCAACAAGACCAGGAGCAACCATAACTAAACAATCAACAAGAACGACATGACCACTCTGAATATTAGGCCTTCAGATGTTTGTACTTCTTTATTATGTTAGCACTTTTAGGTTATGTTTTGTTAGAGTTTGATTACCATTATATCTGTGAACACTTTTTGGGGACTACATTAGATTATGTTATGTTAGCACTTTTATTAGAACTATATTAACACTTTTAGACCGAATTGTTGACACTTATTTTGTTTATAACTTGGATTTGGATTATGTTATTATCTTTGATTTGGATTTTGTGTTTTTTATAATTAACTTGGATTTGGATTAAGTAAATATTGCTTGTTGGTGAAATTTCATTGCAATTGACAGGAAATGTAAAAAAAAAATTGAAAATGAAAAAATATAGTTTTCAATTTAAAAAGTATATTATTACATACAGATTTACATATGGAATAAGCTGTATAAAATTGCACCATTATTATATATGGATCATTCCGTATGTAATACATTTCATATTACATACGGATTTGGTTCGTATATAATTTACATACAGATTATTCTGTATGTAATATACACATATGTATCCTGATCAATTACATACGAATTTTTCTGTAAGTTACATACGAAATTTTCCATATGTAATTCATCGAGAATTACATACGGAATAATCCGTATGTAAATTACATACAGATTTTATTTCTTACGAAAAATTTCGTATGTAAAGTTACATACAAAATATTTTCTGTATGTAAATTTTTCGACGCCTGGTTTACATACGGATTTGTTTTCGTATGTAATCCGTAGATAATATCTAATTACATACGGATTTTATTCATTACATATAGATTTTGTCCATAGAAAAAATTAATTTTTTTTGTAGTGCTTGTGTTTTAAACCAAAATCATTGACACAAACCATCTCCAAAAACATTTTTATCCAGAAAAATAAAAAAAAATACAAAAATTCATCCTAATCCCATCACCATTCACCTACACAAATCATCATCAATTCATCCCCTAAACCAAAAATCAAAAACTCAAATATCTCTGTTTATTAATCTTCACTACTATACAAGAAAAAAGTCACACAATATGTAAGACCCGATAAAAATTAAATAATTATTAGATAAATAATTATTTAATATAAGTGTGGGTAATGGAATAATATGACACTTAATGCGAGAGTTATGTAAGGAATAGTACTAGCCTAAGTGGTTGATAGTACTTTCTCATGTTGAGAGGACTTAGGTTCTAGTCCTATGTATGTCATTATTGTGTTAATTTAATTGCTTGTTATTTTTAATAATATGTTTGACCATGGTACGTGATATTATATTCCTAGATGTGTAGGAATTATCATAAAACATGAATTGGTTGATTGGTTGTGTATTTGTTTGATAATTGAGTGGACGTGGGTTCAAAACCTTGTTGGTGCGAAGTTGATTTTTTTATGCGTTTGGAACATATGTTGTGTGTATCTTTTCTATTTACAGAACTCTATGCTTCGTATTTGTTCTGTACATATGGTCCTCATTTACTTTATCTTTTGCGCTATTTTGTTTTGTTTGTGTGCTTCCTTGAAGTCTATCACGTTTTGCATTTTAATGGCCTATATATATGAAAAATCATGGTGGTTATCTTTTTTCCTTTTTTCTTCTGAGGCTTGTGCTTGTCACGAGTATCAATTAAGAAAAAAAAAAGTTATGGAATTTAATCCTCACGATGAGACCCACAGTGATGCAACCAAAGTGTTGTTTGGAATTAGGTTTTGCTCATGGCTTGGTACATTGGAAGGACCCATTGCATTCTTTTATTTTTTTCTTTTTGTTTCATGGTACAGACAAGAAATCCACCTTAGCTTCTTGTTTTAATATTATTTAATGCACATATTTGCTTTTCATGGGACTTTTGTACATTCTAGTGTGGTGCAGTACACACCTTAAGTGCTTAGCAATATATTCTTTTAGTTTAGTTGAAAGAAAATTCAAGAAGTTCAATTGGTGGATTTTATGCAAACGAAAGTGACTAAAATAGGAGTATTAAAATAAAGGTTCAAGTTTGGGTGCCAATTCGTTTGAAGTTTAGGTGTTTTTGGCAGTGTGTATTGCTGAATTATAAAGTGAAACGAGTTTTATTTAGTGGTACTAAAATAAGGATTATATAGTATATGGAATGTTTAAGTCATGTATTTTATAAATGGTGTTTAAGCCATTGGGAAATCTGGTCATGTTCGGGAATTTTTGTGGCATTTACGCCGTGACGTTGTCTTGCTACTGTAACTATGATTTTGTTCTTATAATACCATGGAAAATATAAGCGATTGCGGGTTAATAATTTTGTATCTTGTATTAGTTTTGGGAATTTGGAGTTGAATGGTTAAGTGTGAATTAGTGAGGTACAATTCTAATTGGTGCATTTCCAAGTTAGGGGTTTAAAGATTCCTAAAATTGTGCTGTTTCATGTTGATTTTCGTATTCAAGAAACGTCAGTGGTCGCTGGGCGAGTGACTTGGTCGTTGGGCGACTACGTTTATTTCTGATTTTCGTAGTTGTAGTAAAATTGACTTTCCCAACTCTTTAACCGTTGGATTAAGCTCAAACATGGACACTTGGTCCATAACATGCTTTCTTTGTTTTGACAGATCGGATTGTCGATTTGAGGTCTGTAGTTTACAAAATATGTAACACATTACTATAGTATTTTTGGTTTTATAATGATAAATTTTCTTAGAAATTTTGGTGTAAGAATTATGGTTGTGCATAGTACTTGATTGCATGGCATTGCAGGTACTTAAGTGTTGGCACTCACTCATGTGGGATGAACACTATTTTGTGTTGCATGTATGTCATGCTATGGTGAATGCCTGTACACTTATGTGATTATGTGAACCATATGTGCATATGTATGGGATGGTATGATGTGATGTGGGACTTGGACCAGGAGGTGCTTGTTTGTGTCATGAGCGGGTAGGTTCATGGCTAGTGGTGAACACTTGATAATATGAGCGGGGAGGTTCATATTATGATGCTCTCATGTGAGGATACAAGCGAGGAGTTTCGTATGTTCTGTGCTCACACTAGAGGGCTGTTACGAGCGAGGAGCTTTGTAGCCATTGGATCACATGTGTTGGACTACAGGCGGGGAGGTCTGTGGAGTTGGACTACGAGCGGGGAGGTTTGTAGAGGTAGGACCATGAGCAGATAAGTTCATGGATGCATGTTTATCCTAGGTCCGTGGTCAAGTAATTGTGCGACTTGTATGTTGGAAAACCTTCGGCCAGTAAGGTTTTTGACTAAGTATTAACGAAAATTAGGTAGTTGGATGAATTTCTATTTTATTAATTATATTTTTATATTATTACGAGTTCACCCTTTTTGTTTGTGTTCGGCGATGATCGTGTGACTTGTCACACAGGAGCAGATGATATTCCAGATGATGTTGTTGATGCTAAGAGATCGAGAAAAGGCTAACATGAGACTTTTGGCTAAGGATTCTGATTATGTTTTTTTTAAATTCAGTCGATTTATTGGAACTTGTAGTATATTTATGATTTGGCTTATTTAAATTTAAGCGTGTTGAATAATAAATTATAACGTTTGAGTTTTAATTATAAATTATTATTTTTATTTAAGTAATTTCCAGTAGGGACATTACACAATAAACCATAAAGGGATCACCAGCTTCAAGTCAGGTCTGCGCCAAGTTATAGTATTGCTTCTTCACTACAGGCCCTTAATTGAAGATGCTCACTATCTTGTTCACCTTGCTTTTGTTTTGCCCCTCCATGGCCATGAACATCGGCCCCTTGCAAATCCTGCTCTATGACGACGTTTAGTTGAAAACCCCCGTTGATTAACAAAGATCGAAGATTGAACTCGTTGACTTACGAAGAATGCAGCAACATCATGGTGGTTGTTCACCGAAGAAAGAACAAGCTCTCGTATAGGGATGGAGATGCAGACAAAAGAAGGGCTCCCGAAGCGACAACTTTTTGAACGAGGAAGGCGTGATCGAAGGCGAGGAGACATTAATTTCCTATGCAAACATAATTGTGATGTCTCATGAAGTGTTTGTGGTGTTGGTATCGCGCAGCAGAATGACTAGACAATGGTAAAAAACCAAAAGGGGTGAGTATTTATACTTGTTTGGATGAAAAGACCCTATGTCCAGTTGTTAATCTCTCAAAAATGAGATTAACTCAATCACTAAAATAAATCAAACTTACAATCAATGATAAGAAAGATTATGGTTTAGAAAACTTAAATCACACAAGAGATGAAAACACCTCCCTTGAAATCCACAAGGGATGAAAACACCTTCCTTGAATCACACAAGGAATGAACACCTCCTTTGAATCACACAAAGGATGAATGACTTCTCCTAGCAACAACATAAGTACTCAATCACTCAAGATCCCACGTGATGAAAGTTATCGCTCTACCTACACTAGGTTTTTCAAAGTCTTCCCACAGAGACTTCTCAAGTACTTAGACTTCTTTAAATTTTGTATTTGATAATGAAAGCCTACCACTCTATTTATAGAAGCCTATTTACAAAAGCTTGCCTCACTGTCAAAAGAGTCATGGTAAACAATTAAACATAGATTTGCTTCCTCATCAGATTCATTAGAGCTGGATGAGCTTGAAGAAGAACTTGAATTGTTATCCTCCCATTTATTTTTCTTGAAAACATTTTTGCCCTTCTTCTCTTTACCCTTTTTAGCATTTGGGAAGTTCGCTTTTACGTGACCTACTTCCCCACATCCATAGCAATTGAAATTTGAAACAAACTTTTGGTTTTCATTTTTATACCTTTTGTGATGTCCTCTATCTTTGCTTTTCATAAACTTTGTGAACTTCTTTATCATGAGACTCATATTCTCATCATCAGAGTCATAATCTTCTTTGGGGCTTTTGCTTTTGACGACCTCAAACTTAAAGGCAATAATTTTCTTTCTTTCTTGGTCTTTTTCTTCGTTTAATCTGCCCAGTTTAAGCTCGTGCTCCCTCAGTTTTCCAAAGAGAGCCGCCATGGTCATTGTTGCAAGATTTTGTGACTCAGTGATGGTTGTTACCATTGGCTGCGAAGTCCTATTCAAAGATTTAAGAATTTTTATGTTAAGTTCATCAGTATCAAAGGTTTTACCTAGCCCACTAAGATAGTTGACGATGTGTGTGAATTGCTTCTACACATCGTGGATGGTTTCTCCCTACTGCATGAGAAACATTTCATATTCTTGAATCAAAGAGTTATTTCTAGCCCATTTGACATCATCAGTTCCTTCGTGAGTCACGTGTAAAATCTCCAACATTTCTTGGGCACTTGTACAAACTAAAATTCTATAAAATTCATCAAGAGTTAGTGCAGATGATATTATATTTCTAGCCCTATAATTATATTGAGCCCTTCTATTTTCTTCCATAGTCCATTGTGTAAAGGGCTTAGGTTCCTTCAAATTATTAACAATAATAGTAGGAACAAAAAGACCATTTAAAATAGCATCCCAAATACCTCTATCAATAGACTCCAAAAAAATTTACATCCAAACTTTCTAGAAAGGATAATTTTCACCAGTAAAAAGAGGAGGTATGTCAATAGATGCACCTTCAGCAAAAGTTTGGTTTAACCCTACTATTTTCGAAAAATTTGAATAACGAAGAGTGACTAGACAATAGTAAAAAACCAAGAGAGGGTGAATTGGATTTTTATAAAACTTTTCCCTTTTAATATCACAATAAAATAAAGAGAGTAAGGAAGAGAAAATTGCACACAAAGTATTTATACAAGTTCGGATAAAAAAACCCTACGTCTAGTTGTTAATCTCTAAAAAATGAGATTAACTCAATCACTAAAATAAACCAAACTTACAAGCAATGATAAGAAAGATTATGGTTTAGAAAACACCTCTCTTGAATCACACAAAAGATGAAAACAACTCCATTAAAATCCACAAGGGATGAAAACACCTTCCTTGAATCACACAAGGAATGAACACCTCATTTGAATCACACAAAGGATGAATGACTTCTCCTAGCAACAACAGCAACACTCAATCACAAAAGATCCCACTTGATGAAAGTTATCGCTCTACCCACACTAGGTTTTTCAAAGCCTTCCCACAAAGAGTTCTCAAGTACTCAAACTTCTCTAAATTTTGTATTTGATATTGAAAGCCTACCACTCTATTTATAGAAACTTATTTAGAAATTATGTTAAGAATATGAAAAGTTAAGTCACAATTACCAGTGGTAATCAATTATTTTGAGTCGTTTTTGAAGAGCCAAGTTATAACTGCCAGTGGTAATTGATTATCGTTCGTGGTAATAGATTATCTTAAGTGGATTTTTGAAAAATCAAAGTTTTGAGTTGGTAATCGATTATCATAAGTTTTGATTTTTTCAAAAATTTAGTTTTTCTTAGAGGAGTTGCGAGCTGGCTGTTGTTCTAACAATCTTACAACTAACTAAAGAAAGTTAAGCTTATTACAATAAGAACTTTAAATATAAAATGTACTAGTCTTCAATGTATCTCTTGAATCCAAGAATTCTTTTAAGTCTTCAACATTTTTCCATGAATCATCATTAAGTCTTCCATACTTTATAATTCATCATCATCATCAAAACTCCTTATTGAAGGAAGATGTCCATCTTCTTCCTTTTGTCAACAATCTCCCCCTTTTTGATGATGATCAAAATTTGTTGAAGACTTGTGATATGTAATAAACTTTCCAATAATTAAAATTTGAATAACTGCTCTTATAATTAAAGTTATTTTTACCAATAAAATTTAAATAAATTAATTAATTGATTATAACAAAAATTAATGGTCAAAGAATATTTTATTGTAAAAAATGAAATTTGGTACAAATGTTTTTCAAAAATTAAAATTATTTTTATCAATAAAATTAAAAAAAAAATAATTAATTAACAAAAAAATTTGACAAAAAATAAAATATTAATAATTGGTGATTAAAAAATTATATTATAAAAGAAAGAAAATTTAGGATAAATGTTTTCTTATAATTAAAATATTTTTATTAAATATTTAAATGAATCGTAAAAATATTTTATACTTTCACGGATTGGCTCACCACGAGTCGAGTTGAAAATGAGTGAATCCAGCCCGACTCACTTCATGGTGAGCCATAAATTTATCAACCTGGCTCAACCCATCATGGGTTGGTAGGTCAACCCACATAAAAAAATTATTTATGTGTTTATTTTTAGGTATTCAAATATTTAAATAATTTTGTAAGCAACCCATAAGATGACAATCATAATAACATCAAGAACGAGTGTCTTCATCATGCTCACCACCAATATATGATGAATTATTTTCAAGAAAGTGTCCACATAGTCCAAGAAAACATGACTAACCTTACACATTTTCCATCATTACTATTCAACAAAATATAAAGAAAAAAACTTCACATTTTTGTCATGCTAATTTAGAAAAATTTGTTTATAAGACGATTGTTCAAGTAATTTACTATAAATATTATAGTTAAAGATTAAAGTATCAACATATATAACTTGACAACCAATTAATTAAACATTAAAACTATTCAAATATTATTGAAAAACATTATAACATTTAAAAATATGAACTTGTGAACCTATATAATTAGAAGGAGTAAGTAATTATTAAAAAAATTTAAAAGAAAATATAAATGTTATAATTAAATAAAGTTATTTTTGACATCTTTATTTACGATAAATATTGTTATAATTAAAGTTATTTTTGCCAATAGTGAGAAAATATCTAAAATATATGAAAACAAACACCTTTGGAAAAGACCCTTATATACCCATATTTAAATTTTTGATACCTGTCCAATTTTTTGGTTTTTTTGTCATTCTCCTCTTTTAACCCTTTTAACTTTTCCCGCTCTCCATAGATTGAGATTCATCTTTTAGGCTTTTTGACTCAATTTGAAATTTCCTGTCTTTTCTTTCCTTTACATACTCTGCTCCTCATTAGGTAAAATATGAAAGTAGCCCTATCTATTATTTTGACACGTGTCCAAACTTTGGGTTTTTTCGTCATCTACCACTTTTAAGCAATTGATGATTTTAGCCTTACTGTTTTGATGGTCAGCCACTACTCTACTGATAGGACAACAATGAAAGGATTGATGGACGTTCCCAAATCGGTTTCCCGCTCCTTTGGCATTTGCATAACCCACTCAAATTCCCAATCTCCTTTCTAACACAAAAAAACCAATTATCAATCTTCGCGCATAGAACCCCTCACCTTCCATCTCTTTTTCTCCCCAAAACCAATATTTCTCATTCTCTTCTCCAATCACACCTTCATCTTCTCCACTTTACAACCAACAATGGAGAAAACCTCCTCTCTATTCACTCAAACGCCGACGAGAGTCCAACGAGCCTCCACGGTCAGTCGAGGTGACGACTTCACCACGCGACCACCATGTTCACTCATCTTCTACCACAATCGACTCCATCCCTAAAATTGCCCACTACCAGACCTTTGTCGGACAGAGACTCCTTTAGTTTCACCTCCATTATCCTTTAGTTTCATTTTTTTTCTTTATTTTTTGTGCTTATTTTTCCATTATCCTAATTCAAAAATCGTTTCATCGGCAGCAACACGGGTTTGTTGCGTTGCACATTTCAACGAAAAGGAAAACGATGACAATGAGCAGTGGTGGTTCCTTTCGTGAGCGATGATGGTGGAGAGATCGTGGTTCTATGGCAACAGTGGTTCGAAGGGGAAGAGAAGAAAACCCTTTTCTGATTAAAATAAGGTTTGGGTTGGCTGTTATGAAAACCCTTTTTGAAAAACCCTTTCTATTTCGTATTTGTGTTTTCTTAGTTTTGGACGTTGGTGTTTGGTGCTTGGTGCTTGGTTTCTCTAGACCATGTATGTATCTTAGTGTTATGTTTTTAACATTTGTATGTGTTCTTTTTGTTAAAGGTTTGTGTTGGTCAAATGTTTGTGCTTTATATATATTTCTTAAGGGATATGGTATTTAGGTGTTAAAATAGCATGTAAAGGTACATTTTATAATTTATTGTTAAAGTTCTTAACTTTTTAGTTGCTTCTTGGTTCTTTTTCTTTTTATTTTTCTTCCTGTTTGATGGCTTTCATGTACTTGAAGAGTAAAACTTTTTGGGAGATAGTTTTTGAATGTTTCTATCATGTGTTTAGATTATTAAATTTTAAAGTTCTTAACTTTTTCTTTGTTGTTTCTTGGTTATTCTTCTTCATGTTTGATAGCTTTCATGCACTGGAAGTTTTAGGAAGACAATAGATGCCGTTATCGATTTGATGTCATCGTTGTGGACGAGAGTTACAGAGTTATTGATTCTTGATAAGAATCTAAAAATGGAGGTTTATACTGATTATAGAGCCAATGGTTTGTTCTAGCGATGTTGTAGGGGCAAGTTTGCTTGAAAGCAATTTTATCAACAACACATTAATGGTGTTTGGCTTATGCATAAAAGTATGTAGCCTATATCTCAAGCTATGATTCCAGGTTATTGTTCTTTTAATAGTTATACATTTTAATTATCTTTATTATACTATTAACAAATTTGAAAACTTTTGAATATATACTTTAGTTGTCATTTACAATTCTTATATAATAAAAATAAGCTAGAATCTTATTCATTTTATCTACTTAGGAGTCTCTTTAAGAACATGAAATAAGGAAGAGTTAGTAATAACAAATTTGATTTTGTCTAACGCTACTAGAGTCAACCAGGTACCTGCAAGATTATTTGGAGGGCAAGAAGTGTATGTCCTTGGTATATATGTACTACTTTCAAACTTCATTTTTCTCCAAGCTGATCAAAGTTATACTTATCATATGGGGTTTTTCTTTCATGAGAATCCTATATATGTATTTGTGGTATATTTTTTTTTTTTCAAAATCATGAATTTTACTAATTCCTTTTGTTAACCTTTACTTACTGTTTTCATAGATTTTAACACCAAAACCTGGAGAAGAAGATTATCTTGATACTTCTTATCTGATGTTTACGCTTTATATCCTATGGGTAAATTTGGTTTAGTTGAAAATATATGCATTTAATTTGTTACTGTAGTTAATTTTTGCTTTCTAATAATGTCTTTAGATGTTTCATATAATATATCAATTTCATATTGTGGACTTTTGATGGTGATGGTAGCTGGTATAACTTCTGGTATTTAACTTACTTAAGTTACTTGATATTCAAATTGTTTGTAAACATATTTAGGTAGAAAAATGATTTCATTTTGGTATTCTTTTCTAATATGTTTTGTCCTTAAATTTGATACCAAAAAATTCACTATTTCTCTCATGTTGGATTAGTCTAGAGTTATTTACTAATATCATTGTTGTTTTCAAGGTGGAAGGGAATCTTATGTGGCTAAAACTAATGAATTGTACAAGTTTGTCTTTGTTGCTTTTTCTGTTTTGCTTCTTTTTTATACATCTAGCAGTGGAGGTAATATATGAATAAGATTTCGTTGATCACATAATATATTGAATTTTAATGTTATACCATGTGGATACATTAACTCCTGCCATAGTGAATTCATAATATTTATGCTATTTGTTTGTTGTTTGTTTCAATGGAGTGGAACCATGGATAATCTGAAGATGGATCATTATTGTTTTTCCCTTGGTTACCACAAATTATGTAGACAATCCTTACCCCACAATTTATTATTCAATGCTTTTTGTGTCAGGTTTATTTGCAATAGCACAAGACCAACCATTCCATTTTCCATCTACTTTTGCCTTTATTCTCAGGGCTTTTTAGGTGTGCATCTTCCCAATTGGCAAATTATCCAACCATCCCTCTCTCTTTCTCTCTTCTCTAGGGGTAATTTCTACCAAATAAATGAACTTTATAGTTATGTTTAAATTGAGGATTGAGATGTTGTAACTAATTTTTGAGTAAAATTATATTTAAGATTATAGTTATGTTTAAAATTGACTCTTTTATATTTCTCTCATGTAATATAAATAATATAACGATAAAAATAAACTTCTACCGATTATTTTTTCGTTGCTTTTAATATTTTTTAAGATTCAATTATCCAATTCATCAAAATTAAGTAGATTAATTTTATTATTAGATTTTGCAAACAGGACTCTAAAATAATTTGATAAACATGTTTCCCTACGCAAATAGCCTTCCAAAATTCCTTTCCAAAAATGCAAAATCATAATAAGAACTATTTACAGTTTTGCAAGATTTATATTTGGACATTCTGCTCTTTATGCTTTTTCTTTTCTTTTCGTAGCCTTAGTATTAATGGGTTTATTTCACGTATTTTGACATGGTCCATTCATGGTTATTTTATATTTTTGTACGTTCTATTATTTTGTATTTTCTAGAGAGCTTACTTTTAAATTTTGTAAATACATATTAATTTTTTAAATTTATAAATTATTTTAAAGTTAATTCTATTTGAAATTTAACTACAAGTTAGGAATGACAAATAAACCTGTTCCATGGGAATTGCTTGAACCTGTTTCTATTTTGACGGAAAATCTTCGCATTAATTGAGTATAGGTATGAAGAATCTCCGATATTTTCAATTAGTCATGGGAATGGTTACGAGGATGTACATATATGTCCCATCCCAACCAAAACCAACTAAAATTATAAAAATATATCATTTATACAAACCAACTAAAACCAACAAGGATCAATACACACGTTAACATTATTATTATTATTATTATTATTATTATTATTAGTTTAAGTATTTTTATAAGTCGCTACTCTGAATTTAACTTAAACTTTGTATTTGACAGCTACTTTCTTAACATCAATTTTATGATGTATTTATTATATACGAGACCATAATACACAATATGCCTACATTCTATTTTAACAACAATGGATACACATTTAATTTTAATATAATATACATCTATTTATTTCTACATGTGTTTTTATTTTAACATTTTAACAAATATCATGTACTTATTTTTTACAGGACCATATTACATAATCTACCTACATTGTATTTTAACAACGACTTTGCATGTATATTTTATTTTAATATAATATATAACTCAAAATTATAATTGTAAATTTTAACAATATAACAATATTATTTTATTACACATTACTAATCAATTAGTGAGTTTTATGAAATAAAACAAACAAATTCATATTTGATTATTATTTTTTAATCTTATCATTATTATTAATAATATTATTAGCATAATCTATTATTAATATTAATATAACAATAATTATATTATAATAAATTATAATTATATAAACAAATAATTTATTTTAAAAAAATTAATCCAAATAAAAAAAACAACAAAAAAACGACCCGTGCGTAGCCACGGGTCTTATACTAGTTATATTATAAAATAAGGAATTTTGAGATAAATGTTTTTCAATATTTAAAATTATTTTTATGGGTAAAATTTAAACAAATCAATTAATTAACACAAAAATTAAAAAGAAAAATATAATAGTTAGTGATTAAATGCTTTCGTATAATTAAACTTATTTTCATCAATAGAATTTATATGAATGGGCAACAATATTTTATATTATAAAAGAAATAAAATTTGCAAAATTTTTTTTTATAATTAAAGATATTTTTACCAATAAAATTTAAATAAATTAATTAATTAACTATTACAAATATTAAAAGAGTAATAAAATCTAATACTATATACAATTTTGAACTAACAAAATGAAAGTTTTTCAATTAAATAATATATATGACCTACTTCTCTTTTTATTTTTTTTATCTACAAAAGGAATAAACGCTGATGTGTCAAACTCTCAAAATTTTGAACCTAGAAAAAAAATTGAAAAACAAATTAATCTCTCTCTTTTGTAGTTCTCATCGTCCGCTCCTCTCCCTCTTTCGTAGATACCTAATATTTTAATTGAAACTTCTTTCTCTCTCTTTCTCTGTCTTCTCACCTTCTGCCTTCTCACTTCTTTCTCTCTCTTTCTCTATCTCTCTACCTCCGCCTTCTCACTTCTTTCTCTCTCTTTCTCTGTCTCTCTACCTCCGCCTTCTCACTTCTTTCTCTCTCTTTCTCTGTCTCTCTACCTCCGCCTTCTCACTTCTTTCTCACTCACAGACATCCTAAACTGTTCATCTTCTTCTCTGTCTTTAGGGTTTCTCTGTCTTTTTTAGCTTCTTCTCTAACATCTTCTTCTCTTTTTATATTTACTTTGATGTTCCGTTCATCTTAAGTTTCTTTTGTTTACAGGCTTCAACTGAAGAGTACAAACACATGCACCTGACATTTTCCGTTCATCTTATGTTTCTTTTGTCGACATCTTATTTTTTTTTGCTTTCTCAAGCGAACAAGTATGGTTCTTTTTATATTTACTGAGATCTAAGTGATTCTTGCCTTGATCTTATGTTTCAGGTGTTTAAATGCTTGAAATGAAGAGTACAACCACATCCATCTATTTTAAACCGCAAAAAATCAAGTATTGGTCGAGCTTTATATTTTTTTTAGCTTTCTCAATCAAACATTTATTTTTCTTTTTATATTTACTTTGATGTTTCGTTCATCTTATGTTTCTTTTGTTTACAGGCTTGAACTGAAGAGTAGAAACACATGCATCTGAGATCTTTCGTTCATCTTATGTTTCTTTTTGTCGACATCTTATTTTTGTTGGCTTTCTTAAGCGAACATGTATGGTTCTTTTTATATTTACTAAGATCTAAGTGACTCTTGCCTTGATCTTATGTTTCAGGTGTTTAACTGCTTTAAATGGAGAGCACAACCACATCCATCTATTTTAAACCGCAAAAAACTGAGTATTGGTCGAGCTTTATATTTTTTTTAGCTTTCTCTATCAAACAGGTATTTTTCTTTTTATATTTACTTTGATGTTCTGTTCATCTTATGTTTCTTTTGTTTACAGGCTTGAACTGAAGAGTAGAAACACATGCATATGAGATTTTTCGTTCATCTTATGTTTCTTTTCTCGACATCTTATTTTTGTTGGCTTTCTCAAGCAAACATGTATGGTTCTTTTTATATTTACTGATATCTAAGTGAGTCTTGCCTTGATCTTATGTTTCAGGTGTTTAACTGCTTTAAATGAAGTGTACAACCACATCCATCTGTTTTAAACCACAAAAAACCGAGTATTGGTCGAGCTTTATATTTTTTTTAGCTTTCTCTATCAAACAGGTATTTTTCTTTTTATATTTACTTTGATGTTCCGTTCATCTTATGTTTCTTTTGTTTACAGGCTTGAACTGAAGACTACAAATACATGCATATGAGAATTTCCGTTCATCTTATGTTTCTTTTGTCGACATCTTATTTTTTTTCTCTTTCTCAAGCGAACAGTTATGGTTGTACTGAGATCTAACTGATTCTTGCCTTGATCTTGTGTTTCAAGTGTTTAAATGCTTGAAATGAAGAGTACAACCATGCAAGTGTTTTAAAGAACAAAGAACTCAGTCTTTGTCGCTACAAAAATGAAGTGTTATTTAAAGTTTATGAATACATTCATCTTTGTGAAGGAAACAGGTAAATTTTGTTTCTGTATTTAGTTTGCTCTAAGTGATTCTTTCGTTCGTTGTTGGTTTTTGTTGTTTACAGGCTTGAAATTACATGTTCAAAGACTGACATCTTTTTTAAAAACAAAGAACTCATTATTTGTTGTTGCATAAATGAACTTTATAATAACATTATGACTACATCTCAGCTTTGTTCATGTCGTTATTTGTTCTTATTTTTAATGTTTTTCGATTCTTTGTTTAACATGTTCACAAATCTTTGTATTCTCTTCTCATGGCTACTTTCCGTTTTTTACGACATCTGAAATATTTTTAGATATTTGATTTTATGTAAAAAAATCAGTTCACAAATCTTTAATTATTTATTTATTTATTTTATTATTTCAACCATATTATTTTAATTCGTACTTTTTATTCACTTTTATATTCACAAGTAATTGCATTAATTATGATGCACGTTGTCCAGTAAGTACGAACTCTTCCAATAGTAATGACTTTTCCTTTTCTCTTTCTATATATTGGCAACTACAAAGTGACAAATCTTATTTCTCTTTTGTGACCCATTTTCTTCTCTTAAAATTATTCTTCATCCCCACTCTGTTCTCAAACAATGGAATCCGTGCCCACACCACAATCCATACTTTCTGGCAAAATGCTTGGCAGATTCATTACTATGTTGTTGAAAGACCAGGTATTATTTTTATTCCTTCACATTCCTTTATATTCTTTATTTGTATTTCTTTATTCTAAACTTCCTTATCTTTGAAGGATTTTGGACACGTCGACCGGCTCTTCATAATACGTAATTGGAAGGACCTTGGTTCACAGTGGACCATTGTTGATTACGATAGGAATGTTCATAATGTTACATACAACATGAATATTCACACTCCAATGATCACCCAAGGCTGGAATGATTTAATATCTTTTTATGCAGATCAATCTGACAAATTGATTGTCTTCAAATATTTCGAAAATTCTTCTTTCCAACTCCACGTCTCTAAACGTGCTTGCGACTCAACATTGAAAGCCAACTTCTTCAACACTCTTTCCATCCGTCGTCCTCTACATATGTCAAACTTAATTCATTTTGAAGTTGAACTATCCACATACTATTGTCAAGCCAGCCACTTGGTTAGTTTTAATTTTTTTTTTATTTATTTACATGGCTTCTTAATAAGTAAGATCTTTTATCCTTTTTTTTGCAATATTTGAAAAAAGAATTTGCTAGTTATTTTAAAAACAGTGGACTTAGATCTGTTGTTCTACACAGACCAAGGGGAGAAGTTGAATGTAAATTGATCATAAGACGTAATTCTGTTAAGATTGGAACTGGCTGGAAAAAAAGTTGTAATCTTCAACAACTTTCTGCAGAGGATCATTGTGAGCTGTTTTTTGAAGTTGAAGGTGACAGAACAAGCATCCATATCAAAGTTCTGTATCCATTAATTTGGTTTTAAATTTTAACATTTTGTATTTTATTTTTGTTAATCTTATATATATATATATATATATATATATATATGAATATATAAGAAGATTTGAAGTGGACTTATATTTTGTATGCACTTATTATATATATTACTATCTATGTTTGCTTTTAAAGATTTATTGTGTATGAAGTTAATTGTTTTTTTTCGTTTTATGTTGACGAGTTTTTTAAACGTAATTATTATAATTTTTAAGTTTTTTATCAAATAGATTAAACACTATTATATGTTTATCAAATAAATCTAATACATTTAAAAATCAGAACTTTTAAGAAAGTATTAATTATTGTTAATTAGATAAATAAATTCATTCAAATTAATTGTCATTAGATATTAGTCATTAATTTCTTTGCAGAGAACCATTTAACGTAAATATTAATTATAAAGTTTTAAAACATTCGCATTCCAAGATCATTGTATAAAAATCTTTAAATCTTTAATTTTTAATATATTAGAGAAGTATGAAACATTGTAACGCATTGGAAATCACAATGTATCATTAACACGACTCACTGCAGCCCTCTTCGTTTTACCAAACATTCTATATTCCATGGAGTAAAAATAATTCTTTTAATTAATTTAAAATCAACGTGTCTATTAGTATTTCCCGCATTAATTTTTGCACTGCTCGAGATAATGATGATTAAACTGCTCCATCATCTCCCACACTTATTCATTATTTGAACGGATTCAGATCATTAAATTAATTACGATTTCCGATTCCAAGAGACGTTTAAGTTTTTTGTCATTATGTTTTTCACTTCTCACGAGAATGATGATTGCACTGTCTGTTGCACCACCATACCTTTCTCATTGTGCAGACTCTTCAACTGCTATACTTAATAGTTTTTTCACGATTACTCCAATTCACATTTCAGAAGTCATATACATCTCTAAATTTGAACTTATCTTCTCTGCTTCACATTAACACCCATACACTGCGATTACCAGCCATACACTACGATTTCAAGAACTTCTTATCCATTACAGAAAGGTATCACTGTTAAACTCTTCAATTTGTATGAACAACACCCTTTTATGAACTATACTTCTCTTCATCTGCTATATCTTCTCGCCATCTTTCTTTCATTTTAAAAGACTCGTGTTTTTAACCATTTCTTTCCAATTAACAAAACCTATGCATGTTTTTATAACCAGACGTTTTTATAATCGGTTCTGTTCATCATCTTTCTTTCATTTTTCTAACCAGACATTTTTATAATCGGTTTTGTTCATCATCTTTCTTTCATTTTTTTAACCAGACGTTTTTATAATCTGTTTTGTTCATCATCTTCAACAATTTCTTCTACATTTTTAGAGTTTGGTTTTTTTTTGCCAAAAAAAAAACCTATCTTACCAATTTAACAGATGACCACTAAGCAATGCATCCTTGGTGAACAATCCATACTTGCCTCAAAGTGGAAGGGTGGATTCTTTACTATTTTCATCGAAGACCAGGTTTTTCTGAACTTGCTTCTTATAGATTATTTACCATTATTGTTCTTTGATTTTCTTTAACTAATATTTCTTTTTTATATTGCTTTTATTTACAAGGATTTTGCGTTCGTCAACCGATTGTTTGTCATTCAATTAGGCCATGAACTGGGGCCACGTTGGACTATTTCTGATAACAATGGTAATGTTCACCAT
>Ga0209589_1004178_pt1 | contig 25091 bp, 14 predicted proteins | sample CowpeawhiteBW_FD_187525 | JGI IMG/M metagenome (GOLD analysis project Ga0209589, IMG submission 187525) | Root nodule microbial communities of legume samples collected from California USA - Cow pea white BW (SPAdes) (version 2) | ecosystem: Host-associated > Plants > Roots > Nodule | place: USA...
CTTGAAAATTGAGAAGAATGACAAAAAAAGAGTAAGGGTGACCTGTTTGGGTTCAAAAGGAAAATGTGGTTGGATTGCATATTGTGCATATATACCTGTTATTCAGACTTGGCAATTAAGAAAGATATTTGATAAACATACTTGTTGCAGAGAGTTTAACAACAAGCTAATGAATACCAAGTGGTTAAGTGGAAGAATAGAAAACACTATGAGAGAAAATCCTACTGTGAAGGCTGTCCACATTCGTGAAAAGGGCTTAAGAAAGTGGAACGTTTCTATATCTCGTGCAATGTCTTTTCGTGCAAGATCATTGGCTTCAAGCAAGATTGATGGGTCGTTTACAGATCAATACAAACGCATGTATGATTATGCTCATGAGCTGCGCAGATCAAATCCTGGTTCAACAATCAAATTAAAGGTTGAAGATCATGATGGTGCAAAGATATTCCAAAGATTTTATGTTTGTTTAAAAGCATGTAAGGACAACTTTGTATCATGTAGGTCTATAATAGGATTAGATGGATGTTTTTTAAAGGGGAGGTTTGGTGGTGAGTTATTGACAGTTGTGGCACGAGATGCAAATGATCAGATGTTGCCATTAGCATACGCAGTTGTGGAGGTTGAAAATAAGGACACGTGGTCGTGGTTCTTAGACCTTCTAATTGATGATCTTGGTGGGGTTGAATGTTGTGCCTCATGCACCTTTATATCAGACCAGCAAAAGGTAATTCATTGTGTTAAATATGTGTACTGCTACCTTTTTGTCAGAATCTAATGTATCTATTTTTATAGGGTCTCCTGCCAGCTTTGAATGAACTCATCCCAGGAGTTGATCAAAGGTTTTGTATGCGCCACCTGTATGAGAATTTCAGGAAGAAATTTCCAGGGAAAATGCTCAAACGCTTAATGTGGAGGGCTGCTTACTGCACATATCCACAAGCATGGGAAAAGGTTATGTTAGAGCTTAAAGAAGTTAACGAGGATGCATTCAAACATTTAATAGCTATTCCTCCAAGGCAAGTTCCTTCACTTATTACTTAGCTTTTTATATGCCACAATTTGTTGACATGCTGCAAATTTAATAGGTATTGGTCAAGATCAAGGTTCAATACCAATGTCAAGTGTGATACACTAGTTAACAACATGTCAGAGGCATTCAACAGCGTCATTGTGGATGCAAGGAGTAAGCCAATAATTACCATGCTTGAAGACATAAGGTTGTACATGATGAATAGATGGGCAAGTAATAGGTTGAAGGTTAGTTCCTTCGAAGGTTCAATATGCCCCAGGATTCGTGACAGATTAGATAAGGAGCTGAAGTTAACAAAATATTGGGTTCCCAGGTATTGTTCACATTTGATTGGATTGTTTTATATATTCAAGACTATGACTGGTTTAATAATTTGTGTACTTTTTTTAATGAATATAGTTGGTCAGCAGACAATCTTTTTGAGGTCAGACATGTGTCTACTATTGGTGAGAAGTTTGTGGTTAATGTGGACAACATGGACTGTAGCTGCAAGAAATGGGGTATTACTGGCGTCCCATGCTCACATTCTCTGGTTGCAATGAAATTCTTAAATCTGAGTGTAGATCCATTTGTAGCACACTGGTTTACCAAGTCCTCATATGAAGAAATATACTGCTCAATCATACATCCTGTAAATGGCCAAGATGTCTGGGAAATCACTCCCTTCCTTGATGTGCTGCCTCCATTAAAGCGCATACTGCCTGGACGACCTAAGAAGAAAAGAAGATTACAAGCCTCTGAGATGAAGAAAGATGACACCCAAGTTAGAAGAGGGGGGATAAGGAAGAAATGCTCAACATGTAAGCAACTTGGACACAACAGAACAACTTGCCCACAAGCTCCACCATCTCCACCAACTCCACCACTAACAGCTACTTCTGATGAACAATCTGTGCCTCCAAACCAGGGACCAACTGCTGATGAAGGCCAAAACATTTCCAGTCAACAAGCTGTGCCTCCAAACCAGGGACCAACTGCTGCAGAAGGGCAAAATATTTGCAGTCAACAAACTGTGACTCCATCCCAGCCTCCTACTTATGCTCAATATGTGCCTCTAACCCAGCCACCTATTTCTGGTCAATCTGTCCTTGGAAATATGCCACCAGCTGTTAATTGTACACAAGGTTCAACTTCAACTTCAACTCCACCACTTACAGCACATCCCACTGCAACACCAATTTCACCAATTCCACCATCACGTGACAGACCCAATATAAGGCCAAAGCTTCAGCATAGGCGAGGCCGTGTTTGGAAACCATGAAAATATGATGTTATATGTATTTTGTATTTTGTTACTGGACAACAGATAAGCTGAATTTGATGTTCTATGAATGTTGGACAAATCTGAATCTGAATCATGAAACAACACTGTATTTTGCAGAAACTATGATGTACTATTTTGGAGAAACTTATTGTGGTTGATATAAATATATCTAAAGTTTCCTTTTTTAATTGAGTACTTTTTCTGTGTTATTATTTTACACTGTGTAATAGCCAACAAAACATATAAATGAACATGTACATAAATAAAAGGCAAATCACAGAATTCACTAATTTTTCAAGTTTATATATCATAGCAAAACCAAATACAACTTTGGTGCAGTATACAACATCGCACCATACCAGAACAAAACATAATACAAACAACCCCTTCACAACAATTTAGGGGCTTTTGATCACTACTGAAACTAAGAATACATTGAATACAACAAGAATACAAACAATTCCTATTAACCTCTTTATCCATTTCTCATACAACTTATTACTTTTCTCTAAACTAACAATCTTTCTCCTCTGTCTCATGATAACACCATTTCTATCATCAACATCATCTTCTCCACACCACTTGAAATAATTACAGCCAACAAAACCTTCATTTCCTCTCTGTTCATCAAATCAAGCACAACAAAAATTACATTATTCACAATCATGAATTACGAATAATCAAAAAATAAAACTCAACAAGCTAACCTTGAAATTTGGACAACCCCAGAATTTCTTTCCAGCATTCCTACTTGTTCTGGCAGTTCTCATTACAGCAACCTCTCCACATTGACAAATGGGAGACACACCCAACCCCTTCCACCCACCACCAAGAGAAGACACACCACGAATTTCATTGTGTGAACATGTGCAAGACTTACAAGAGTTGGCTTCAGACATCTCTGTTAACAACAAAATCGGGGGCGAAATTAATTACAACAATCTTCTGCATCACCGTAACGGAGGAGATGAACGAATGCACCATGGCCTGGGCGAAATTAGGGTTTCGTGATTCCCATTTCTAATCAAAGTTAAACATCTTCTACATATGCCACGTCAATTACTCTTGCCTTTTAAAAACGTTGACACGTATCAGTACAATTGTGCCACCTCACTACTGTTTGAACGACGTTTGTTTAAATTAAACGGTGAGGACTAAATTGAGTCACTTTTGAAAACTTGAGGACTTAATTGAGACTTTGAATAATAGAATGACCATTTTGAAATTTGGTAACAAATAAGAGGACTAAAACAGTAATTAAGCCATAATAATAATAATAATAATAATAATGATACCAATAATAATAATATTTATGCTATAAATATTAATATTATTATAATAATATCACATAATTAAAATAAAAATGACAAGTAATTAAAATACAATCTCGTAGTAAATTAATTTAAGATGTGTGTCTAACTATAATAATAATAATAATTATTATAATAATATCACGTAATGATAATAATAATAATAATAATACAATAACTACATGTATAAAGAGATATATATATATTTATTGTATCCTCTTTTGTTTATACAATTTTATCCTCTTAATTATTATTTGTTAAATTAAAATAATTATTCATAATAAAAATTATTTGTCCATTTTATCATTTTAATAATTTTAGTAACTATTTTTTTAATTCAAATATGTACATAGATATAAAAATAAAATGAACAACAAAACAAATAAAAAGTGCAAGTAATTGAAATATGATTGTGTAGTAAATACATGTAAAATGTGTGTTTAACTATAATAATAATAATAATAATAATAATAATAATAATAATAATACTAAAATAATATCATAATAATAATAATAATAATAATAATAATACAACTACATATATAAATAGATAAACATTTTTTGTGTCCTTTTTTGTTTTTTCAATTTTATCCTCTTAATTGTTATGTTTAAAACTTAAATAATTATTTAAAATAAAAAAATATTTTTCAATTTTATTATTTTACTAATTTTAGTAACTATTTTATTGAATTGAAATAATTATTCAAATGTAAAAATAAATAAACAACAAAACAAATAAAATGGTCAAGTAATTGAAACATGATTCATAGATAGTAAGTAAAAGTAAAATGTGTATATAACCATCATAATAATAATAATAATAATAATAATAATAATAATAATAATAATAATAATAATAATAATAATAATAATAATAATAATAATAATAATAATAATAATAATAATAATTATTATAATAATAATAATAATAATAATAATAATAATAACTATTATAATAATTATAGTTCTAATTAATAATAGTAGTAATAATAATAATAGAAATAATTGTAGTTAATAACGATAATAATTGTACTTTAATCCATGATGGGAATTTTTTTAGTTTAATTGAATAATCCTTTCTAATTTTCATTGTTGAAAAAGAATAAATCATTCAAAAAGTTTCGTATATAAATATCATTAGTCATACAAGTAGGTTATGGTATCATCCATCAGATATAAATTCACATTTTCCTTTGCATCCAATTTAATCAAATATTAAAACATGGTTGCATATATATAGATAAATATGTTTGTTTAAAATCAATGTAAAGTATTTGTGCAATGCCAATAATATTGTTTTATAAACTATAGCTCCAAAAGTCTTTCACTTATTAAGTGAGTTTAATCTTGCTTTAATTACATATTTTTATTTTGACCAATTATTTATTTTCAATGGACAATGACATTTATACAAATCTATCAAAAAAGACATAATTAAACCGTTTTAACAAAAATGAGACTTAATTAATAAAACAAAATAAATAAGGGGACTCAATTGAATAATTTCAACAAAAATTGGAACCAAAAAGTATTTTAGTTTGGAATTTAAATTTCATGTCATGCCCAACAATCACTAAGTGACACTCAACCCAAACAAGTCAATGAGCTCATTGTTTCTTTTGCGCCCAACGATACCAAAGTTTTGCCCAACATAATTGAGATAGTGAGGCATTGTCTGGTTGGTGCCCAACGACACTATAGGGGCATTTGGTGTTTCACCAAAAAAAATGAGTTTCTTTATGATATTTGATTGATCAATTTGACTATTTTTGAGTTATTCACCACTTAATATATTTCATTTGAAGACAATATAACACTATTTTAGCTTAAGAAGCACCACTTTGATATCTCAGAAAATTCCCATAAACAATCAATCAACACAACATAAGCACTTCAATTAAATATTTTTAGCTTCTAACCTAACATACTAAATTGTTTAACCAATATACCTAAGTCAGGTCAATCTCTCGTCATTTCTAACTCAAAGAGTATATCATACCACCTCAAGCAAGCATATACCTAATTAGATATATTAGGTTTTACCATAAAATCAAATAGTTAAATTTCACAATACAAATAACAATTCATAATTTGTTCATCATATCAAACCACCATTAGTAGTAATATTTGAACTTTAATCTAGCTTCCTTTACTTGGATTAACACTCCAAAACTCCAAAGAAGTGTTTTATACGGGCTCAACTCCACAAGCTGCATAAACTCTACCTCACACAACTTGCTCTACTTGCATATAAAGAACCTTGATAAACTATCAGGACACACCCTAACAATCATAATCGAACAAATATTCATCTTAAGCCCTTAACTTCACATACAAACATTTTAACATCTCCATGTAAACACATTTCTTAAACGACCAAAAAAAGAGAGGCAAAAGATGAACTTACTTTGTTTAAAAGCCTAATCGGGTAAAATTTTGACCTTAACACAACCAGGGGTCCTATGACGTACTCCAATCTTTAAATAATTGGATAAATTTATTCCAATATTAGAGAAAATTTAGAGAAAGAAAAAAAAAAGAGAATAATTTTGGAGAGATTCTTGTCTTGTAAAAATGAAACTTGATTAACTTATTATTCTATTTATAAGCTCAACTTTTATTAATAAAATAATCAAATTTATTTCTTAAAGACCTCTTTTACTATTATCTATTTTCTAGTTCCTTATGATTTTTTTAAGTATTTTAAAATAAATCAAATAATCAACCAACTCATTTAATTAAATTATAAAAAAAATTTATTTAGCTATACCTATATTATATCTACATATCTATATATTATATAAAGGGATTATTTTTTTTATCACGTCTATTTTTCAATTTTATCTTTTAAATATTTTTTAAATTAAAATAATTATTTTATTAAATTTTTTATAAGATTTTTTTATTTGATTGATTTTTTAAACTTAAATATTTTTTTAATTATAAAACTAGCTAAAAATAAATAAAAAATATCAATATAATTATTCATATTTAATTTTATAATTGTAATAATAATAATTCTATTACTTTTATATGATAAAAAAAGTGAACACATGCGGGTCTTATAACTCGTTAAAACATAAAACTATTTAAAGGTGAAAATTTTAATTATCTTTCATATTTTTAAAAAGAGTTAAATATGTTTTTATTATTCGATTTTTAGTAAAAACTGAAATTAGTTCTGAAAATTTTGAATCAATTTAGTCTTTAAACTCTGTAAATACATAAATTTAGTCTTTTAAACCAAATTTTATTAAGTTTATTTGAGGTTTCAAATATATTTTATTATATTTGACGTTTCAAATGCTTTTATCAATTAATATTGAAGTGAACATGTGTCAAACGAGATAAACAATCTAAAATACTTAAACTTTAGTTTAAAGATTAAATTCACACATTTCTAAATATTAAAGACTAAATTTATTTATAATTTTAAAAAAAGACTAATCCAACTATTTAAAAAATAAATGAAAAACTAACGCTCGAAGTTAATGGTATTAAATGTTTTAAAATAAAATTAATTATTAAACTCTTGAAATTAATGTATTTATTTAAAAAAATGAATTGTTAAACTCTTGAAATTAATTGTTTCTATTTCTGTAAAAAGAAATTAATGATTAAACATAAACTCTTTAATTTATCTATTAAAAAAAAAAATTAATGTCACCTTGTTCAAAGAGCATGCAATGATGATAAACCGCGAATTGGAGAACGCCAGAGAAGGGAAGAAAAAACCAAAATAAGAAAGAAACAAACAAAAAGAGCGTTTTACTGAGAGAGCACATAGTTTGTGCAAATCAACCGCCATTACGTAACACTCCATTATTTTCACTTACTCGTCACTCTGCTCTCTCCCCACACCGGAGAAAACCAAATCGCTTTCTCCGTTAGGGTTAGGGTTTCCATTTTCCCCTAATCCAATCCTGCAGCGACATGGGCGCCAATTCGTTGCCATCGGCGGAATCCAACTTCGATCTCGACGAGCAGATCTCGCAGCTCATGCAATGCAAGCCGCTATCCGAGCACCAGGTTTGTTTTCCCCTCGTTCGACACGATCCGTTTCGTGTCGATGCGGAATTCACTGTTTTCCGAGATTTGAAATTGTTCGGTGTTTTTTTTTTCTTTTTCGTTTTGTGTTTGTTTCGCTTTCTTTCCGGCTTTGGAATCTCCGAGAATGGGAGAATTGATAGGATCGAGATGGATATCGCTCTGACAAGATGTGCGGAGAAGAACTTTCTTTTTTATAGAAATGGAAATTGTTTACAAAAACGATTTTCTTTTTCGGCAATTTTCAGTGCAGTTTCCTGTAGTCCTGATTGGATTTGGATGTAGTTGGAGAGTTGGATAGGGAAATTAAGTGATCAATTTCGTGGGTTTTGAAGGAATTTTAATTATGGTTGGTTGGTTATGGTATATGGATGTTACGAATTGCTTCCTTAAGTTAGGATTTAGGAATATGTTGTTATGAGACGTTTCCGGTTTGGCATGTATGATATTTGGAAATCTAGTTTAGGATTTTATGTTCTTGAAACTCGGGCAGGGCTTGCTTTGGAGTGAGGGGCAGAAAACAGTGGAAATCAGAAGCTATATGGAATAGCTTCTACTTTGGATGTGAGAATTTGATGAGAGTATTGTTTAAACTGGTTAAACCAAACAGCTCATTTTAGGCATGTCCCTTGTGATGGTGTGTAGGGTGGTTGTAAACCACAGCCTCTTCACTTTGTAAGGATGATGTTGCTTTCCTCTGACCCTTGTCCCAAATTTTTGGGATCGTTGTGCCCGGGCTGTTTGTCTTTTGAAGGGTATTTGATTATGGGATCAGAATTCTCACGGAGCGTTGCTAGTTCTGTAATGCATTTGCCGAGATGAAGTAATTTTGTTTCTTGTATTGTATATTATATAGCATTGTCATAACAGAGTTATGTGCGTAAGGTTGTCACGGCTTTGTTTGCGTCATGGCTGACAGTACTCATGGACATCTGTGGCTTTTCTCACTAAACCTCTACATTGAAGAGCAAGACTGCTACCTCTGATCTTTTCTACTTTTTATATTACTTTCGTGCTTTCCAAAAAAAGATACTTTTTATATTACATCTGTGGGTTTTCACTAAACATTATTGCTTTTTTGTTTCGCCCTGCAAAAAAGATATTGTCTCTCAAAGTTTGTATCTTGAAAAATGAAAATTGACTTAAATGGGAAAATGAATAACTTCCATTGCTTCTTTTGTGATCTATTTGCTCCTTGATACTTGTTTTGCTCTAAAAGTAATCACTAATGTTGGCTTTTGTTTCTTTCTTTTTGTGGATTGTTGTAATGACACAATCATGGCTCTTATTTTTTGGACGTTGTCTCCAATATCATTTCCTCCTCCGACTAATGTTATTTTTGTGTAAATAAATATAAAAATAAATAGTTGCTCTTGTTTCTGATGTAGGTAAGAGTTTTATGTGAGAAGGCTAAGGAAATTTTAATGGATGAAAGTAATGTCCAGGTACAACCCTTTCTTCCTTTTATCATCTGTCAATATTTCTCTAGATATTGTTCGTACTTTTCAAAGCTTTTTCATCTGTTCCATTCTTTGTATGAAAAGTAATCCTTTGTAGCAGGAATGAGTTGTTGCCTTTTGTACATCATTTGTTTTAGGTTCCCCCCTTATTTGGGTTCATTTGTCTGATATTATTTCTTTTATTGCCTGTTACTTTTATCTGGTTTCACTCTCGAGCTTTATGACTTTCTCTGGTGCCTATACATCTCACCTTTCTCTCTCTTGTATCACAGCCTGTGAAAAGCCCCGTGACAATTTGTGGTGATATTCACGGGCAGTTTCATGATCTTGCAGAACTATTTCGAATTGGAGGGAAGGTATCAGTTCTGACTATCACTTTCCTTTTGTATTCAACTCTCTGTTTCAGCTGGGGAATTCTTAACTAACTAATTGAGACCTGCCAAAGAAAAGGCTTTTGAAGATTGAAGTGCTTCAGAGGTATCGTGGAGTAGATTGTATAACCAGGAAACTACTCCTTGAATTCACTTCAACCCTAATATTACCACGTTAAAGTTTACTAACATGTGTCACTGGTGCAAAATGAACTTTTTGTGATAAGGTTTCTGTTTTTGTTTTTTATATTATACTTTGCTGACTTTTTAGATATGGAATCTAAGAATTTTTGTTCTTTTTACAGTGTCCAGATACTAATTACTTGTTTATGGGTGATTATGTGGACCGGGGTTATTACTCAGTTGAAACTGTAACAGTAAGTACATTGAAGACAAACTTATTGAGTATTCTGCACCTATAATAGTTGTTGCTTTGTGATTTATCTGTTCGTCCCCACTCCTATTCACCCCAAAAGAAAAAGGAATAAAAAACCTCTGGGCGTTTGCATGTTATGTTTTTCACATTTTTTGGCTTGTGAGATCTATGAAAGTATGGGTATGCATTGAAGTTGCTTCTTCCTATTAGGGTGAAATAGAATATTAGATTATCCCCAAATGGGAAGGAGCTCCTTTCAAGTTTCAACAAAGTTAGATTTAGAAAGGTTTGCAGTTGATAAATAGATTAGATGTTATATATAAGTCTGTACTATATTAGGTGGAGGTATTACTGAGATTTTTGGGTATTGTTGGGGGTTTAAGAAAGTAATATTCTGATGAAATGTCAAACCTGAAATTAATATATTTGAAACTATGGTTGTATATTTGATTTTGTTTTTAAATTGACATTTTCTATTTGCGATCATTAAAGGTTGTAATATCTAATCGTACTAGATTTAAATCATCTGTTGAAGTTAATTCCTTTCCTTTAATGTCAGCATGTTTATGTACATGACTACATCTAAAAGATTGCAATTTTTTTTTTTTGGATATTATTTATGCTGTTATTCTCCCTTGAATAAATTAATAATGGTGAAGTTGCTGCATGTTTATTTATTTTAACATGTCTTCGTATATTACTTCTTATTGATGTATTGTGTGTTAGAGGTACTGATTAATTATTATCTCCAGCTTCTTGTGTCACTGAAAGTGCGATATCCTCAGCGAATTACTATTCTTAGAGGAAATCATGAAAGTCGACAGGTATGCATTCAGAATCTTCATCCATTCAAAGTTATATGTTATGTTTTCTGAGCTCCATTTTCTGACTTTTTTATGGAGTTACTGTGTAGCTTGTATTCTTTAATCCTTCAAAAATTAACTTGTTTTGGAGGGTTTTTTAGTTGCATAATGTGTTGTTGGTGGCTTTGATTTTAAGACACACGTCTTAGTTGTTCCTTTCTTAATCTTTTTTACTTTTTTTTTGCACAGATCACTCAAGTATACGGTTTTTACGATGAGTGCCTCAGAAAGTGAGTTTCAATACCTTCATTTAGAGTTCAATTTGGTGGGAAGGGGATAGTTCTTTTTAAAGGGCAATGTATATACTTGTAATTTTGCTTATGTTTCAGTTAAACTTTTTCTAATCGTTAATGTAGGCTATTTTGTTTCCATGAACTTATGTTAAAAACTTAAGGCATGTACTATATAGGCTATTTGGGAAATCCTTGGTATTTGTCTCCTGCAATTTTCTTTGGTGGTGTTCTTTTAGAATTAGATTTGATTTGCAAGTTTCTTTACACACTGAACTGGAGTGTCGTCTGAGCTGTTCCAGAGATTTAACACTGTATGCAACCATTTGATTCCAGATCCTCTATTTGGAGATGTTCAGCTTTTTATTTTGTTTGATATGTGGCAACATCTGACCATGGTTGTATATCTACAATGAAGGCTTTAATACTTAAGAGATTTGGGATTGAATTTTCGTTTGGATGTGGGGAAAGAAATGGGAAAAGAAAATTTTGAAATTTGAATTGGAGAGAAAATTTGACATTTTTGTTTCTTGAACTCAGCTTTCTCTTTATCTTCTCTTCCAACCAAACAAGAGAAATCAAATTTTAAAATTTTCTTCCCTATTCTCTTTTCCTATCCAAACATAGGGTAAAGGTAATACTTGCATCCATGAATGTGATAGAAATATTTTAGGATTATTAATCTTAATGTCAATGAGCTTGAGCTCATTATGACTAATACCCCTAATAAATTTGAACAAATATATGTTATTGGATTCAGTGTTATCAATGGAGGAAGGCCAAAATTATTCCATATAAACACATAACCACATCATTACACCCTATGATGCTGCCATAGTGAGCCACCCTTCACTGTTGTCTGTGGCAATTGATAAGAAATCTGCCAAGCCATTTAACAGCATTGACTGGATTTAGATCAACATTCAACCTGAGTTGATCTGGATTTAATTCTATTTTAGGTTCACTTTATGAGACTATGAATTGATAATAAAATGTTATCTTATAGATTTATCTAATTCCATGTTTCCTTTAAATGCACATAATAATTCATATGATTTTTTTGCAGGTATGGTAATGCTAATGTTTGGAAGACTTTTACAGACCTTTTTGATTTCTTTCCATTGACTGCATTGGTTAGTATATTTTATTTCCTCGCTTGTGATTTTAACATTCGAAAAGAACAATAAATTTTGAGAATAAACTTCATATCGGTTATTATGTAAATTTAAACTACATTCTTTGTAGTGGATTAATCAAAATTATCAACATTTCCCCTTTTTTGGTCAGTTGAGGGTTGTAGAAACCCTTTACCCTAAAGTAGTACCCATTTATTCAAATTTTAAACTAAAAATTTACATGTTCTATTGAGAAGTAAAATGTTGGAGGGATGAGTGTGATGCTGGACCAAGTCATGATATCATAAATTTTAGCAAATTCACAAAGTTGTGCAAAACATAGAGAGGGTTTGTAATTGATTATTTTTCCAAATTAGTTAGTTTTTTCGAAATTGCTGCCTTTTAAAGGTGATCTATGTGGTCTTTTAAGCAAAAGACCATGATCATGAAACTACATTGGATTTCTGTGTTAGTGAATTTAAATGCTCAGGTTTGTTCTGTTAGTTTGTAATTGGAAACTATTTCAATTGGCATTCATTTTCATCATAATGATAGTCTTGCCATAATGGTAGAAAATTGGTAGTTGAAGGTCACAGTTATGGGTTTTGATCATTCAGCTTCTAATTTAATATGGCCCTTTCCAGGTCGAGTCCGAAATATTCTGTTTGCATGGTGGGCTTTCACCTTCGATTGAGACTCTTGATAACATAAGGAACTTTGATCGCGTTCAAGAAGTTCCTCATGAAGGGCCGATGTGTGATCTGTTGTGGTCTGACCCTGATGATAGGTGTGGCTGGGGAATTTCTCCTCGTGGTGCAGGATATACTTTTGGCCAGGTAGCTAAATATACAATTAATTTCTCGATTCTATACTATACCTGGTTAGATGTTAGTTTTTAAGCATTGAGAGAGAGTGGCTACTGTATTTTATTTTCTAATTCAAATTCACATTCTCTTTCAGGATATATCTGAACAATTTAATCACTCCAACAAGCTTAAGTTAATTGCTAGAGCTCATCAGCTGGTTATGGATGGATTTAACTGGGCTCATGTAATTGACCTTCTCACGGAATAATCTTTTTTGTCTGTTGCCTTTTGGAATTAAAGGAGTGAAGTTTTAAACGTCCATTGTTTTGTTGAAACAGGAACAGAAGGTGGTTACCATTTTTAGTGCACCTAACTACTGTTACCGATGTGGGAACATGGCTTCAATTTTGGAGGTTGACGATTCCAAGGGCCACACATTTATCCAGGTTTCCCTTCCTCTCTTGTTTAATATAAATTTTCTTCAATACTGCATGGTAAGTTAATTTCATGCAGGGCCTAAATTTGGAATGTTGTTGCAGTTTGACCCTGCTCCTAGAAGAGGAGAACCTGATGTTACCCGTAGAACGCCTGATTACTTCCTATGATGTTGCTGCTGCAGCATATCATACTGATGTCATAGTTACAACTCATTCTGCACAAATGGCGTGTAGTTTGTTCATCCTCATCCGCATTGATGAGATTGCTGTAAGCACTTAATCTATGGGTACGCACTTCAAACATTTTCGGCGACTGCCCAATACTGCTTTGATGTAAAATAGGCAGGTAAAAAATTCCAGTTTTTTTTTGTGACGCCCAAGAACTTGTTGGACATCCTATTGGAGAAATCTCCTTAGATGATGGCCGGCGAAATGTGGATATTTTTTTTGTTTGTGTTTCCCTGTCTTTAGTAGCAAGGGATTTTATATCTGTTGATGATTTGCATTGCTTTGTTCCATCAATTTTCAGTTAAAGCTGCATGATGATAGTGATTCAGTTTTGTTCATACTAATTACGTTAAATTTCATTACATTATCGGTGTTTATGATTTGGTCTGAGATAAGATAGCCAGTAAAAACACACACACACACACACTTGTCAAACATGTCCCCTCTCCTCACCATGTTGCAGCCAAACAACTATTATAATCAAATACACAGAAAACAGAAAGTTCAAGACAATGGGCATACAAAAAAACTGGCAAAAAAACTGGCAAATTCAAGACAATGGACCGGGTTAGATTAGCGACATGATTTGGGCATGAACAACTAAATTATTTTAGTTATGAAACGAAAATGTTTATATTTTTATATTTTGATACATTTAGTTTATGCTTAATACTTTCATAAAATAATATGATTATCATATGGTCCTAAGAGTCTTTTATGATATATTTAAATTATTTCAATGAACTATTATATTTTAACATTTTAAGTCATTTTATTTATTTATTGATATTATAACATTATGAGGATGTTCTTAATAAACATGTTCAAATCAACCAATACCCGAGATGTACATAATAAACTCTGCCAATTATTTTTGAAGTACAAAATTTATTTTAATGTGCATCGTTTAGGTGTACTACTATAGTTTTAATGAATAACTAAGCCATGCATAGCGAAGGAAAATTTAAGTGGCATATATTTAACAGTATTGAGCAAGAAACTTTTAAACATGTATATAATATTTTCTCCTTATTTGAACATGAAAGGTTGAATGATTATTTTGAGCTATCAAAAGTAATAGACATTCATTTCCTCGCGGATGTGTTGGATTTCTTGGGAGTGTTGTGGCGAATGCAAACTAGGAAAAAAGAAGAAGGAAAGGCTCTTTGTTGTGTTATAAATTACGGATTACACATAATACTACTTTTTCTTAAAGTACTAATACTTGTTGGATTGGTGCATATGCAACTTTGCAGCATAGAATAATGTGTAATAAAGCAAGTTGTTTAATATAAAATTATGAGAATGTTTTACAATACTTGTTTTTTATATTCAGTAAATTCATTTTTATTTCCGTTCTTATTTTGGTGAGTATAACATTTGTGTTTTATTCGACTTAATCTGGTCGCGTGTATATTTTATAGTCACATTTGTACATGTTCTCGTATCAGGTAAGCTATTAATTAAATAATTTTTTATAATAGATAAAATTTACAATTAAACAAATATAATAATATTATTAAAAAATTAATGTTAAAATGACACCAATTTTTTATGTTGAACATTAAGAAAGAAATTTGCATAAATATTAAAAGAGAGTACCAGTTGACGATTGAATAAATGTCGAGTAATTGCAGAGAATATAAACTATTACACATAATTGAAGTTTCCTAAAAACTTTATCATCTATTATTTTTGTAAACATTGAAAGAATAAAGTACTTAAAAATTTAAGTGAATTTGACGGTATAAGTTAAACAGTTGACAAAGAATAAAAATTTGTGTAATGAAAGAAAAGTTTTCAAATAAAATAAAACTAAGAATAAAAAAAAATAAAAGATATATTATTAGGCTACATAATAAATTAAAGGTATAATCAATTGAACAGTTTCAAAATTGAGAGTTATACATTATGTCACAAAAAAATAATAAAAATAAATATAAAAAAGAGTAGAAAGGCTTTAGTTTGATGAAATTGAGATTGATATTTTCTGGAATGTAATATATTGTTCAAATGAAATTGTAATTCTTTTATTTATCAAAATAGTATCTTAATAAGACAGTTAAAATAATGAAGATTTTGAAAATAAAGATTAAAATGTCATCAATAATAAACATCCAAGTTAAGACTATCGACACTAAAAGTTAATGGAAGTAATAATGGATAGTTATAATTTATGTTTTATAAATATTAGACTTATAGTTTGTACTAGGAATTGAAACTTGAAAAACTTCTACTTAAATCATAAGTCACCTACGCATCAACGACTTATTACAATGTTTTCAACCATTTTATTATAATAATTTACACTCAATAACCACAACGTTTTCCCTTTCTTCTTTTTTGAACTTTTTTCTGCTTCACTAATTCACTTTAGGAACTTTATAGTCTTCTCTTACTATTTCTTTTATTATTTTCTCGTGCAGTCTCTTGAATAAATTCTTTTTGAACGTAATATTCTCATTCTCATTTTATATAATAGTAAATGATATATTTTGGAGAATGAAATGTTTCTAAATAAAGTATACATCTTTTGCCTCAAAAACTGATGGAATTATGTTTTTGAAAGTTCACCTAAATGAATTTGAGAATTAAAATACGAAGCAAAGGTGTAAATAAGTGAAACTGGGGAGTAGTCAATTACAGAGATTTGATTATTCTTATTATTAAATTACAGTATAAATAATGAAGCATGTCCTTGTAGTAGTTTTTGCCACACCCTAATGGATTCAATGAAAGAAGGAAATGCACATACATTAGTACAGTTTGTTGCAGCATAAATAAAAGCAGTGGTTTCATGGCAGAACTTGGAAGTTACTGGTTACTCATTCCTCTTCCCTTCATCACATGTCTCCTTAGTCCTGGTATATGAACATTGGTGATGTACTCTTTCCAATCAATGCTCTTTACATCAAACCCAAATTCTCTCTTTTCTTCTTCAGACATACTTTCCATCAATCTCTGTGTGTTACTGTTATCAAACCTGCATCACATCACAGTTCTTGGTTTTAAATCAGTAAACTATTTTACACTGTTATGTGTTGTAACTTTTTTGCAGTATCATGTAATCATGAACTGTTATGTATTGTAAGATTCTTGACTTAAGTTATAGAGTTTAGTTTACATGAAAATTGATGTTTTTTTTTTCTTTCTGCAATGAAATGAAAAGAGTATCTAACCTTCCACCATAAAATGTGTATGGTTCATAAATGTTGGCCAAGTACTTTGCTTGCTCCACTGATTTTCTGCACATGTTTTCAAGTTTTTGAGACATGTTCTTGAGACCTCTTTTTTGAGTTGCATCTCTCCACAGGTGACCAGAGAATTCTTCTGTAGAACTGAACAACTTCATCAATGGAACTTGAATTGGCCTACCCTTTGAGTCAATGCATGGTGAGGAACTGTAATGTTCATACAGAAGCTTTGCCAGGTCTTGGAAAACTAGGGGGTTCACCACTGATGAAGCAATTTGGTACACATTGATATCTGGCTTCTGGGTCACTCCATGCCTTGCCATTGCTGCTAAGGTTGCATTCACAACCATGTCAGCTGGAACCTATGATGAGAGAAAATGAAGCACTGTTTATTTAGTCTGAGAATTGTGAATAATGTATTAATCTATGGAGTTTAAGAATTGTTTAAGTAATCTAATTCTTTAATGTCCCTTACTACATCAAGCACTCCATTTGGATCCACCAAGAAACCTGTTAGCTGGCCTTTCCCATAGCAGAGAACTATTGGATCCATCATCCTGGTGGTTGCAAGAATTATAGCAGACAAATTTAGAGTACAGTTTGTTCAGATTCTTCTTCTCAGAAGTGTCACTTTTCAAACATGTTGAAAGTATTTGGTGAGCATTTAAAAGAATTAGAACTTGAAGAAGGAAATCAGATTTTAGTTTCTTTTGAGAAGTTATGAAACAGTAACTTCTGAAAAGTCTCTAAAAGAAAATTACTTTCTGCTATCTTAAAATCACTTTTTTTTTAAGCTTAAACCAATACTCACCTATTTCCTTCCATCCACCCAGGAAATGGTTCACTGAAAGTGCTCTCAATGACACTTGGTCTCATTACAACAACTGGAATATCCCCTCTCAATTTGTCAATCATCATTTCTCCCATAGCCTTTGTGAACACATAAGTATCCTGCCACCCATATCTTCTGGCCCTGTGTTGGAAATAACTCAACGATCAAACCAGATTCTGAATTTTATGATCAAAATTGCAAACCCTTCTGTTTCTACTGTTTTTTCTTGATCTTATCACAATAAGAAAGGTAACATAGAAGTTATTAACAAACTTTCTGCGTCCATAGTTGTGTTGTGGTTGTAATTTTATGGTTTTTGGAATCTCCACAACAGTAACACTAGTTGCATCAGTCACATTTATCTGTAACTTTTTGTAGGATATATGATTGCAATGAAACCAAAACAACAATTTAAAACCTTCATAAGGACACTGAATACCTCTCTAGACCAATCTCCTTCATCTTCTGAGCTAGTATGTTGTCTTCAACATCCCCTTTGTAATTTGAAACGAGATTGATTTCTCCTTCAACGTCCAATGTGGGAAGGTATTTTGGTGAAACTTCAGATATGAACTTTTCTTTTGCTATGCACTCTCCAATGCTAAATGGTCTTTCCATGATCCTACCTTGCCTTTGTCCATTCACATATGCTGTTCATTACAAGAAAGAGTTTTTGTCATTTTGGTAATATACATGTAAATCATACACAGCACATGCATCTGATTTTTAAGCTCTTTGTTGTATTTTTACCTGTTGAAACATGGAGAAAAAGCTTAAGCCTCTTGCACTTTTTGGCAATGTTCATGAGACGGCATGGTCCTATGGTGTTTATGTTGATAGCAGTGTCATATCTAATCACATTATTACTCAAATGATTAGACAAAGAACTTATCATTGGTGAAGAAGCTTATGGAGGGTTTTAGAGGCTAACCTTTCATCAAATGTTGTATTAGCTGCAGAATTTACAATGACATCTACCTCCTCTTCAATTAAGTTTGATATATCTTCGTCTAGTCCAAGATTGTGTTCACAAATATTGCCTACAACAGGAACTAGCTTGCTCAACATAAAGGCTTGGTACGATTTTCCATGGACTTGTTGAAGACTTCTGAAAAGCTCTGTATTTATGATCTAAACACGAACATAATATTAATGAGATCATGAAATGAAGCCATGTACTTGGAGAAATGCAAGCTGAAAAAACAAGAGCTTGTTGGCATGACAAAACATTTTCTACTCATTCCTATGTTCAAAACTACACAAACATCATCTTATTTTCTGCTTGTTCTGTATTCCAAAAGAATCATATACAAACAGTGAAAACAGGACTATTTCATGCACAAATCTTGAAACAAAGAGAAACTAAAATACCCTTTTTGTAATTATGTGTGAAAATAGTTGTCTTTTTTCTCAAACCAGATAGACTGCGAAATTCTTAAAAACCTTACTTCATTTTGCAATCTATCCATTGCAGCTTGCTTATTCTTTGCCTTGATCAGAAGGTACATTTTTCCCACTTCTGGTTCTGTCCTTAGAATCTTCTCAATAAAAACTGAATTAAAGGAACAAACTAAATTAAACCACTGAAGACTCTAAAGATGCTTAGCATATTATCACCACAAATGATTATATTTGACATACAAACCTTTGGCTAGAAAACCAGTTGCCCCAGTAATGAAAAACTTCTTCCCTCTCAGAAATTTGACGATGCCTATTCCATCTTCCAACCCTATCAATGTTGTTGGTGCACCATAAGGCATCAAATCCTTCACAACAATCTCAGCTTGATTTTTCACATTTTGTGACAAGACCAAGTTCCCTGCCTCCATCAGAGTTGCAGCTGCATTATTATCAGTGCCAACCAATGATGATCTTTCTGTCAACACAGAAGAAAAGCCTGAGGACTTGATCACATTCCCTCCCCCCTGACAGTACACAACATTTGTTTTCCTCCTTGAAGAGTACCAAACACTGTTTTGTGGCACTGCAATGAGTTTACTGAGAAAACTTGATGAGTAAGAATACCCTATGGACAAGACCCCCATGACTAGCAGGGAAATTGAGAAACAAAGTCCAGAGCCAAAAGGGTAGTGATTTCTAGATGTTGTGCAGTTAAAGTTTGTTGCTTTGAACTAATTTGTTGATGAACCAAAAAGAAAAGCTAGTAAACAAACTGAAGTGTATAAGATAAGAGAAGGGTTTGGTTGGTTTGGTGCACAAAGAGAATGAATGCAGGGAAAATAAAGGTAGGGTGGATTTAAGGGTGAAGAAGATGAGGGTTAGGTGCTTATAATATTGTTTTTGTGAAATGAAAGAGATGAAAAACTCTCTTTTTGCCGCATTGTCACACCTCACATCACATGAAGGCACCTAAAGCTTAGAAGAAGGAAGCACTCTTTCTTTCACATGTTTGATTTTTTCTCTTGTTGGTAAGTTGTGGTTTCCTATGATCTATCCTTTGCTAGAAAATATGCCAGAAGAAAGGGTGTGAGACACTGGTTTTGGTTTTGTTTCCTCTTCAGATGAAACTTTGCTCTAACCACCAACACCATAGATGTTAGTTAGACTTAACTATATTTTTGTCCTTATTCTTCTTCTGTTTTTTCACATATATATAATCTTTTAGAGACAATCATGTTGGATTATACACTAAATATTAAACTTTTTTTTTTTATATATTATTTGGTACTTTAGATTTTTACTATTTCAAATTTGATCTGTCAGGGGTGTGGTTTTGATTCATTTTTTTTAAACTTAACATTTAATAGAAAATGTTAATACGACAATGCAATCAAATATTGATTATAAATGGATGATATATTACATAAAAAAAAATAAAATTGAAGCTTTAAATGGGTAAGATTTGACATGCCATGTTGGAAAAATGCTTTTAATGAGAACTAAGATGTACCATTTTTGTAATATGTTTTATAATCACCAAATTTGCAATCTTTCAACCTTTTCTACAGTATATATCGAATTGTAGCTTTAGCATCACAATATTTTCAAAATCAGAGATTTGTAATACAAGAAGTGCATATTTATATTTTATTTATTACTTGAAATAAAACAAATATTATAGAATAAAAGATTTTGACAAATGAAATTGTGTTGTCGTTAGGATAATCGCCTTTCAAGCAATATAACAAAGAAAATATATTAAAGAATAAAAGATTTTGGCAAACAAAATTTCGTTTGTAGTCCAATGCACTTGGACAAAATAGTTTTCTTACCAGAACAAAGGAATTTTAAATATTAAAAGATTTTGACAAACAAAATTGCGTTTGTAGTCCAACGGTTAGGATAATTGCCTTCCAAGCAATAGACCCGGGTTCGACTCCCGGCAAACGCATTTTTATAAAATTTAGTTTTGTTTTCTTTAACTACAAAGGAAAATATATATTAAAATGTAAGGTTAAAAGAAACAAAATTGCGTTTGTAGTCCAACGGTTAGGATAATTGCCTTCCAAGCAATAGACCCGGGTTCGACTCCTGGCAAACGCATTTTTTTCAATTTAATTTTATTGCAAAAACTAAAAAATAATATTCTTATAAAAGGATTTTAATACACAGAGTTGTTTTTGTAGTATAACGGATAGCATAATTGCCATTTTAAGCAATAGATGGGTTCGACTCCCTGGAAATGCTATTTTGTTATTTAAATTTGATTCTAAATTCTGATTCAATAAATACAATTATTTTGTTAAATGTTTATTTATTTTTAATTATAATTTCTATAACAGAAATTTGCTTTAAGTAACTTGTACAAATTTGAGACCTAAATAATTGAAATAAGAAATAATATTTAATTTAAACAAAGAATTCAATGTCAGTTGTAATCTTATCAGTACAAAAAAAATAATCAAGCTATGTTAAGACAATGTTACCTAAATAAACAAATAAAATAATTAAACAATAAAATCAACTATCGAAGGACTAAAATAAAATTTATATATTTTTATATTATCATATGATGTGTCATTGACTATAATATGATATACGAGTACGTATTAGATACGGATACTGATCCAAATTGAAGTATAAATACATGGTTATTGAGATTTACTTGAAAAATCATGAATGTAATTTTCTAAAATTTAAAAACATAAAAATAACTTTTAATATTACAGACTAAAAAAAAAAACTACATTTGAGAGACCAAAAAAAAAAAATATATATATATATATATATATATATATATATATAATCATAAAGAATTATTTATACAAAAAAAATAATATTCTACGAGCACAACAAACCTATATTCTACAAATCCTAGACATGAACATTAAAGTTGCAAAGCAACCTCACATCTCAATGTAAAAACTAGTCTAATAGTCCAAAAAGAGTCCAATAGTGTTATAGTCTAAAAAATAGTCCAAACAGTCTAAAAGTGTTCTGTAATAAATTCTGCATCGTCATGGACCATGGTAATAATATATTGTTCTTCATCTTCTATGTTAATAACATTTGATGCAACTTTAGATGATCTTTCATTTAGTACCACATTTGGATAATTAACATCTTCTCCATCATAAATTGAAACAAAAACAATAACTATAAATCAATTTACAATAAAAATAATACAATAACAACTACTAACAAACAAAGTCAAATAATTACACAGTCAATGCGGGGACAGAGTGGATATGTAAATCCTCATCCTCATCCCCATACTTGATTGAAAAAATCGAGTATTTCCCATACACATATTTATATCTAGTCAATGTAAGGATTCCTCATCAAAATAGGGATGAGTTCGAACAATACTAACGTGACGAGTTTATTTATCATCTCTAATTGCCAAGGATCTAATTTAGGAGGATTTGAGGTTAGGTTGAGAGAGTTAGGTTAAGTGCAGGCTAGTAGGCCAGCCTGTCCCGTTCAGCCTCTAGCCCACGTGTGCTGCAGGTTATGCGAGTTAAAATTTGTGAGTCAACGGACTCAATATCTCAACTCGTTCTGCATATTTTTTGTGAGCCTATAGACTGATCCACCAGGCCAAGTCCACATTGTGATCACTACTAATAATTAATATTGTTGATTTATAAAAAAAAAAAACTTTATGAGTTGAATTAGTGAGTTATCTAAAGTAGATGATAAGTTAATGGGTTAAAATTTTAATGCAAGCCTAATTCTTTTGGACTCATTAATGGATTAAATAACTTTAATTGTTTTTCTTCTTTAAAATATAAATGCATGATTATAGATTCGTGAAATATTTTAAAATATTAGTATTTCTTCCACAATTTTAAATATGTAACTATTTTCATTATATCATACAACAAATTTTTTTATCATCATATAAGAATACGCTTAATTAATTTGATAGTTCCAATTTTGGAGATGTGTCAATTTGGTCCTAATTTTTTTTTAAAACATTTCAATTGTATTACAACTTTTAAAATGTGTCTCAATTAGATCCTTAAAAAAATAACGGTGTACTATATGTTAGTTTCTGATTTTTTTAATGTTTAATTTTATTTAATTTTACTTTTTGGAATAATTATATGAAAAAAGGTTATAAAAAGTAATATACTTTTTATATAATGGTGTAGATATCAAATGAAAAAAATATTCCTTTGACTATATATTATTATTGAATATCTTTAACTTGCTCAATATTAATCCAATTAATATCTCTGCTACCTTAGTTATATTAGTTAATGTTAATATTTTGATTAATATTATTTAATTTTGATTAATATTATTTAGACTATGTAAATATGACATCTATGTGTACGCATTTTTCAAATATGTATGATATTATATTAATATGTGATGATAATGTAATATTAGTAAGTTAATATACAAAATAATTTATATTTATTAAAAATTATTATTAGAAATAGAGTGAAACCAATAGAGATAAGATAAGAAAATAACTCTTGATCAATAAGAAAAATAAAAGAGGGAAGATAAACAATTTTATAAAAAACAAGTAGAAGTAAATGTTAATTATTAAAAATTTAATAAATAATTATATTGTAAAAGATAATATTAAAATTATGAAATGTGGACAAAAAAAAATTCTCTTTACATATAATAATTATAGATAATCAATGTAAGGATAATTGAATTAATATTATATTAAAATAAAATACATTAATTGATGTAATTAAGGTAACAAAGATTATAATTAAATTGTTATTACGCTATATACTGAAATATTAATTAACATAATAAATTGACTAATCGAATTATTATCAATTACAAATAATCTGACATACATATTGTAAGCCCTTTTTCCTTGTCCCAGAGGTTTGGGCCTGGCCCTTCGTAGGCCCAAGGGCAGCCCTTCTGAAGGACACCCTACCCTACCAGCCCCCCTCACATTCTCACTTACCTCTGTTTCAGAAAAACAGATTGCCTTGGTCTCTCTTGCAGAAGCAGCTCTCTTCTTCCTCTCAAATTCCTAGAAAAGTGCTCTGCTAGGGCACAACTCTCGTTCAGCTTCAAGCTAGCAAGTCCTTCTCACCTTCAAGTAAGTTAAACCTTAAGGTTTTGGGTCCCTTTTCCTCTTCTTTGCACCGTTTAAGTAAGTTAGACCGGTTAGGGTTTTGTCTCATACCCTTGTTTGTCTTCATTCCATGTTCCAGCCCTCTGCTCTAGTCCTTGGAGCTGACGTACTTCCTAGTTGCGGGTCTTTTGCGTTTTAGCACCTAAACAAGGTAAGGGAAGCTAGATTCATCGGTCTTAAATTATTCTTGGCTGTTTTTGGTCGTTGTATGTTTATATGCGTGCATAGTGTGCTTTTGTTGGATGAAATGGAGTTGCATGTGTGTTTGGGAGTGGATCTGGGCGGTTTCCGCCACTGCATGTGGGTTGACAGTGGTGAGCTCTGCTATTCTCGCCCAAGCGAGCTCGTCTCGCCTAGGCGAGAGTATCAGAATGCTCACCCTGGTTCTGCCTCGAGCACTCGCCCAGGCGAGGGGCTGCGTTTTGAGCGACAGGCCAGCTCGCTCAGGCGAGACAGCGTCGCCTGAGCGAGAGATCGTGAATCTCCCAATGACCCACTGTTGTAGGCTCGCCTAAGCGAGAGCCAGTCGCCTGAGCGAGACAACTTCTCTCGCCTGGGCGACGAATCCTAGCTTGAGCGAGACTACTGCAACGGGTGGTCCCGATTCTGTTTTTCCTCCTTGTTTGATGGGTGAATTTTGTGATTTATTTATTTACCCCTTTCTTTCAAACCTAAAGAATGTGAATATGTTTATGTGGTTGTTTGAATCTTATGAACTAAAAATTTGTATGTTGGCATGAATAACACACGGATTTTGTTTGGTTGGTTGGTTGAGAACTTGCATGAGAATTGGATGTTTCGAGAAAAAGGTGGTGGATATGGTATGAAACATAAATTTGGTGTGATAGGCGTAATTCCATGAGTCCCGTGGGGAGACTTTATGGTGGCGTGTAATGTATATATTAAGATAAGGATTCAAGTAAGGATCGCATCCCGAAACTCTAAAGGGTCAGTGAGTCTCAAGTAGAGCAAACTGACCCAAGTGGTGAGAGTAGCGGGAGGCCCTAG
>Ga0209589_1004181_pt1 | contig 25080 bp, 14 predicted proteins | sample CowpeawhiteBW_FD_187525 | JGI IMG/M metagenome (GOLD analysis project Ga0209589, IMG submission 187525) | Root nodule microbial communities of legume samples collected from California USA - Cow pea white BW (SPAdes) (version 2) | ecosystem: Host-associated > Plants > Roots > Nodule | place: USA...
TTTTTTTATAGATCTGACTTCGTATACCTCAACTGCGAGCAAAGGGGTTGTTATACCCAAGTACTGTTAGCACTCCTCTTAATATATACTCCGTAGTTATATGCCCACTACAAGCAATATAACCCAGAATACGCGCAGTATTTGATTGTTTCTGTCAGATTTAAAACATATACAAGAAAATATAAGTGTAAAGAGTGTCGCAATATGCAAAGTATTCCTCAACCCACAAAGGAAGATCATCTGGGACTTATAGTTCTGTCGGCTCTACTGGCCTTAACATGCCCGATCTACAAAGGGTATCCTAGCGAATACAAACCACTTCAATTACACAGATATTCAAAAGGCATCCAAGAATTTCTCGCTCTGACCCTAAACTATAAAGAAAAAAAGAATATAGTATAATACAAAAAATGACAGAAAATAGAGAAAATTGTGTTCTAAACCTCAAACAATCAATCCTACCTATAACGTTCATGATTGAATTACAATATTGAGAAAAGTCAATAAGCAACATTTTTAATTCATAAATGAAATCGCATAGTAAAAAAGTTTTGGATCATAAATAATAATTTTAAAATATAATTATCTTTCTAATAAAAAATAAAACAAGAATATTAATATCGTATTATTATTATTATGTCAAAACATATACACAAACGCTACATTCAACCTTTTTTTTTAATGATTATAAAAACAAGTCGAGGGACAATACAAATTAAAGCACAAGAGAATAAAATGGGAGCAAGATGAGTCGATTCCCTTGGTGGCAGTGGGTTAGGTGGAAAAATACAACAATTTAGTTTTAGTTTCTAAATAATGTGTCTATATGAGAACGAAGAACCCAACTAGATACAAAGTCGAGTTTCACGAAAACAAGAAAAAAGGCAGAATATCCGGTTCATCTATGCCTCATTTCCAGGCTTTCCACAAAGCCCTCAAAATATACATTTGCCATGAATTCTACTATCAGATCCTAAATTGTCCATGTCTGTCCAATCAACAATGCCCTTCCACTGACGTAAGTAGTGGATCAAAACAACATTAACATATATTTGTATATATATGTAAATGGTCAGAGGATAATCAAAATCCTAATCACCACCTTGACCTATCATTCCATCTTCCTCTGGAATCATCCCTTCCTCCACCTCTCCACCTCCCCACTCTTTTGGAGGACTGCGTGCACGCTGCCGTGGTGGGGAGGATTGACCTTGTCCCATCATCGATCGATGAAAACTGTGAACTGGGGATCGTTCACGAACTGCTGCGGTCCTTTCCTGTCTATAGGGGCTAGGACTGCGGCTTCGATCTCTGTTAGAGCTCTTATTGCGATCACTATCACCCCCCCATCCACCACGTTCCATCATTGACTTGTGAAAGCTGCTTTGCGAATGTTGAGGTAGTGCAGCAGCCCTGTCAGGGCTACGACTACGTTCACGGTTGACGCTTTTGTAGCGATCACTCCATTTAGATCCCTTTTCTGGACTCGGACCCCGATCATTCCTGTCACACAATAACGAACTTGTAACCATTTCCATCAAAACATGTAGATTAGTATTAAGAATCCTCTGTCAAAATTAAGAAAATATTCTAGCATAATCAAATATCATTAACAATGAACAAAACAACAAACCTCTGAGAATCATAGTCAAAACCACGGCCTCCTCTGCCAGAAGAAGCAGTCCCCCTAGATCCATAATTTGAATCACTACCTCTTCCACCGTATCCTCCATAGTCACCCCTTCCACCATATCCTGAGTCATTATTCCTTCCACCGTATCCAGAATCACCGCGTCCACCTCTTCCACCAGAACCCCATCGTCTGGATCTTCCCATCCCACTACCACCACGCGATGACATATCACGAAGTTCTGGAGGTACTTTCTGATTTGCACCTTCCAAAACTTTGATGAGATCTGAAGCATATTTTGCATCCTGGTCACCAAAGAAAGTGTAAGCTAGCCCAGTGGCTCCAGCCCTCCCAGTCCTTCCAATCCTATGAACATAGTCTTCAACTCCTGTTGGGAAGTCGTAATTGACAACCACCCTGCAAAATATTTATGGACACTGTCAAATAATACGAACACTTCTCCTAGACAAATTCCCTACAGTGGGTAAAGAACACATTTTCATATTATATTGCTCCAGAATAAGAAAAAAGTATAATAAAAGTAAATTAACAACCTAATGTCCTTGATATCCAGTCCCCGGGCAGCAACATCTGTAGCTACAAGAACAGGTGACCTCCCAGTTCGAAACTGACTCAACACGTGATCCCTCTCAGCCTGGGATTTATCCCCATGTATAGCAGCAGCTCCAAACTGACGTGTCAGAGTACGAGCAAGTTGATCACACATTTTCTTGGTAGAACAGAAAATAATTATCTTTGATCCTTGATCCTGTGACCTTAAAATATTTTCCAGACGTCTCTGTTTCTCCATCAGGGGCAACACTTCAACATGCTGACATCATACCAGACAACACATAATTCAGTCTATAGTAATCACTAAAACATCAATACACTGTCTAAAATAAAAATAGCATATAATGTAATGAAAAGGTTATCAAAGATACAAGCAAGAAAAAAATCCATTGCACCCAAATGTATTAGTAGGCAGAAAGCAAACCTGAGTAATGGACTTGTTAGCAACCAGCTCGTCCACATTGCCAATGTTCACCTGGACAGGTTTGACCAGTAGATCAGCTGCTATTTTCCTAACCTCCTTTGGCCAAGTTGCAGTAAACATGAGTGTTTGCCTGCGATTAGGCACCTCATTAACAATTTTCCTAATTTGAGGTTCGAAACCCATATCCAGCATCCGGTCTGCCTCATCTAGCACCAGGTAAGAGACCTGATGAAGACTAATTCTTCTCATCTCAAGAATATCATTCAAGCGACCAGGAGTGGCTACCACAATATCTGCTCCCCGGTCAATGTCTCTGAGTTGAGGACCCTTGGGTGCTCCTCCATACAAACACTGGTAAAAAAAGAAGTAATTATATAGCAGTAAATGCAGAAGGTTTATTTCTTTAGCTATCGCCGTGATAGTGTCATACATGTTTCAGACACCAGTGTATTTCCTACACTACTCATCACGCAAGTAATAAAAAAATCATTTTTATCAACTTAGACAATTGAACTGACACCTCCATGCAGAAAAAATATACACTGATATTACTTAAAACATATCATTTCCTAAAATTTTATAACAGAAAACTATTTGTGCTATCGCCGTTTATGAATCCCACAACTACCATGTATGTTTGTTTAAATGAAATATACAGAATGAAAATAACATTTTTTAAGAAGAATATGATAAAAAAACATGATAAACTATTACAAAAGGAAATTCAATAAAGGATACTACAAGCAATATTTGTTTCACACTCTCAAATTTGAGTGAAACAATAATTTTCAAAGGTTTTTCATGCTGATGCTTGAAAGTAGAAGAAAGATAATGGGATAAAAATGAGAACAATTACTTACTGCACAAGAAATTCTTGAAGATTTCCCAAACTTCACAGCCTCATCTTGTATTTGTGTCGCCAACTCCCTTGTTGGTGAAAGTACCAATGCAGTGGGGCCCATTTTGGAGTTATTACCACAGCGCTTGAGGTGAACAAATGCGGGCATTAAATATCCCAAGGTTTTCCCTGAGCCTGTTTTTGCAATGGCAACTATATCTCTACTTTGAAGAGCAATGGGCCATGACTGTGCCTGGATTGGAGTTGGGGCTGAGAAACCAGCATTTTGTACCTAAAAAAAGGAAAATCCAGGAGATTGGTTTTCTTTGTAACTTATAGAGGAGTTAATGCCGGAAGAAGCATCATCCCTCATATGCAAGCCACCAATGCTTGCTGATGCAAGGTAGCGCATGAGGAGGCCTCTTCTTCCGTACAAGACCAAGTGGCAGACTGAATCATGACCAACAGCAGTCCCAGCCACGAACTTGGATGATTCGGAAAGCCCTTCCAAAAACTTGGTCCACCATAAAGGGCGCTCCAAAGTCCAAACTAAATGCTAGCCCCACAAAAGAGGGCACCACACCGTACGACATTAGCTCCTCCCCAGGAGCAAATATCGCACCTACGACAAAAAAAAAGTAAAGATGGCAAAAAAATTATGAGCCTGAAACTTAGAAATTGAAGCTTCAGGAATCAGATACTTGCACAAGGAAAATTTGGGTCAGATACCTATGGAAGCTGGGTACCCGCCTAACTGCCACTATTGAAGATAGAGAAGAAAATAACAACAGAGAACAAAAGTTGATACCTCTCTCAAAACCTCCGGTGGAAAGCCAGTAGAAGACCCAAATGAAGTAAGAGGTGGTGGCACATTGTCTCCCTAGAAAAAAATATTAAAGACCCTCAATTTTACTGTAATTAAAACGAAATCCAAAAGTAACAAATAGCAATCAATTATATGGAATTTTCCAAACATAATCTAGAAACATTTGATATAAAAACTTGTGTCGCCAAGTAAAGTGTATAGTAACTATAATAAAATAAACAAATGTACAAATCATGAAACAGTAATGTAACATAATTATTAGCCATGAAACTATAAAATATATGCTTACGGTCACAGTTATTTCATGCCGACTTCGATAAGATTCTGGAGATAGCACAGCCGCAGCATCCGATGCCCCCTGACCTTTGACAGAATAACTAGCATTGGCAGCAGCATTCGTTCCAGTTGGCACACTATGGGAACTGTAACTTCCACCTTTGGAACTCTAATAGATGACAATAGACACAAATAATTAGCCCCACAAATAAACTATGACTAAGAAAATAAAGAGTTTATTTTCAGCATCACATTCCTTTTCCCTCTCTACCCAACATAATGTATTATTCATTTGCTAGACAAATGTAATGCCCAAACGTGTTCAGGTAAGGAAAAACACAGAATAGGATTGTTCAATTCATGAAATTTTTGTTTTAGTACAACGCATACTAGATTCGTCCCATTCCCCAATTGTAGTCATCTTCATATGGATATCATAACTAGTGATTTGAAATTAATTAAAAAATTGATTAAAACGTCACTGTTACAAGACCACAACCAGATTGCATAAACCTATATATAACTAACTACACATAAAAAACTTCTGTGGCACAAGTCATGTTGAAAACAACATGCAGCTAGCAACTACCATCTAGAAAACTATATGCAACTAGCAACAAACTACATAATAAAATGTCAAAAAGCAAGAATAAAGTTATGGATTGAAACCTGATTATTCCGTGATCCAGCATCATTTGACCCACCACTGCCATTTCTATCATACCTATCACTGAAATCAGGACTGCGACCACGTTGCAACCCTTGAGACGCATGTTGAACCTGGACAGAAGAGCTAGGCACTGAAGAGGACTTTGGTGGGGCAGCTGAGCTCGAGGGTCTCTCATACTGGGTGACATTGGTCTCGGGATTCCAAAAGTAAAGATACCCCGTCTTGCCATCCACAAGTCCCTTCCATGGTTTAGGAAGTGTCGGATCTGGTGGTGCATACCGCGGACCCATTGAAGAGGCAGTTGCTGTGGCGGCCATAGCAAGGAAAACCCGCAATACAATTCTAACATCACAAAAACAATATAACTATTCAGTACTAACCTATCCAGAAAATATAAATAATAAAACAAATTATTATTAACTCACGATTAAAATATAATAACTGCTTAATAAAAACTGTAAGACCGATTCCATTCCTTTAACCTTTAACCGTCAGACTAGCAACTTCCATTTATTAACCAACTCAAACATTCATCAGAAAACCTAAATCTCGTAATCCCAGCGAATCTCGACTCGAATGATTAAGTTAACAAACCCTAGTCTACACCTAATACCATTTACAGCTAAGAATTCTCACCACAAACCAAAACAAACCCTTAAAGTAAAACTCCGAAGCTGTACAAATAAAATTGTATCCAAGAAAATCAAATCTAGCGGAAGCAATCGCATGCAGCATAAATCTGATTCCGTAAACAAAGCCCTAGATTCAATCACACCGCAAGCAGAGTTCCTAAACGAACACAACCTACTCAGATCTAGTCAGCTACGGAATGCTGCATACAACAGCACGAAATTGACCTAAAAAATTGAAAGTGAAAAGAAAAATGAAACGAGTCGAATCGTGTTATACCGAAGGAAGAGCGAGAAGTAACCGTCGATTCCACGAGCTACGCCGGTGTCTCTCTCTGAGATTTGAACTCGAATTCGGGTTCGGGTCGCTAGGCTCGCGTCGCTTCGAAAACGCGACGAGGGTGGGAAGGAGAGGAGAAAGTAGAAGAAATGAAAATGGTTATTTATACAAAACAGATAAAGTGAAAGGGTTGGGTGTTGGGTTAATGTTAGGTTTGGCGTGTGACCATGGTTAGGAATTTGAACTGTAATTCTTGACCATGGTTAAGTGACATGAACCACCGAGTTATTTAAGAATAAAGCATTATTTAAAAACAAAACAAAATACACATTTTAAATGATTCTTTCAAAAATCATTATTACTAACGATAAGTTGATCTCACAAAGAAATTGACAAGAGAAGAAAATATTAAAAATAAATATCACTCAACATTAAAAATCAACCAAAAAATTTCTAACATTTTATAATATGTTTTGATAAAAAAATTTAATAGGGTAATTTATGTTTTCAAAATTTTGAAATATTTAATAATAAAATATGTTATTTAATAAAGAATTATAAAATAAATTGAAATTTTATAATTTTATTCCTTTAAAGAGATAAACTGTGAATTGAAAGTTTTCTTATTTTCAAATTAATATTTTATTCTTTGTAATTTTGTTTTAATTCAATTTTAGTTTTAGATATAATAGATTTAACCAAGACATTGTTCAATTAACTAATTTTTACTTAACACTGACTTGATTATTATTTTTTATGTCAATAGAAGTTATTTTGCTATTTAAGTTATTAGAAAAAACCTAAACAACTTTTATTTCTTAGTCGATATTAATTAGAGTTATTTTTTTATGTATTAATTTTTTTAGTGAAGTAATTATTTTAACTAATGTCTGTGGTGATTAATTTTTTCAATGTTTTTAATAATCAGTTGAAATATTATTTCTTATCAATGATTTTAAGTTTTTCTTTTTAATATTAAATAAATGAAAAACTTTCAGCCAATAATAATTAGGATTTGTTTTTTACTAATGTCAAGTAGAAAAATTTTCGGTGCACATTAATGAAAGAAGTTGGAAAAAAAATCCTTAACCAACTATCAGATAAAAAAATGAAGAACTTTGATTTGATAAAAAATAATATCAACTATAAAACATAATTTTGAATTTTTTAATTTTCAATAATTATTCATATTTATATATTTCTATCCAAATAAGAAAATTATTTTTTTGTTTAAGTTTAATTTTCTTACTCAAATAAAATATATCAACTCCAATTTAATATTTTATATGAATTATGAAATTCATATTCCAAACACAAAGTTAAGCATAATATTTCTCTTCAAACATGACTTGTATACTCAAAGAGATTAATTTGAATATCTAAATTTGGTCTATATAGAAATTACACTCGTTGATATCTTTGTAGAATGAGAGCATATTGGGTTTGGTCTCTAAAATATTAAAAAAAAAAAAACTAACATTCTAAATCTTAAATCACTATTTATTGGTCCAAGATTCATTTTAAAATAGATAAATATAGTTAAATTTATAGATCTTAGTTTTGTTACTAGTATTCACAACTGAATTTTTATATCAGAAACATTAATGGATGCAAATTATATAAGCTACAATTGGTTTGACACATGAGTAGTAGTTAAAAAGTAATACATTTTAAAAAATTAGAATCATAAATTTTGTTTTTAGGAACTAAGTTCTTAAATAAACTCATTTATTACCCTTAAACAAAATGTCATTTATGCAAAAAATGAAATTCTAAAACATAATTATATGATATAAGATCCAATGACTGATTTCTAATTAAAGACACTATATCTTGACATTTTGACATTTGCCTCCATTTATTAACTTTGAAATGGACTAATAAACAAACAAGTTATTACAATTTTAATAATTAGAATATATTTTTCTTCTTATTGTTTTCTCACTTACAAAATGTGAAATTCTAATGCAATTCCTGATTTTTTTTTTTCTGTTTGTATACTTAAAATGTTGCCGTCAACATCCTACCTCTTAAGTCTTTTTTTCTTTTAGAATTAATTAATAACCTTTGAGATTGATTATTCAATCACCTTTGATATTGATTATTCTATAGTCAAATTTAATATACTCCAAAATCCTAATATTGTAACGAATAAATGTTATTAGGGATGTTCTAGAAAATCAACTATAGAATAATTTGAACAATAATTCCATAATGAAGGAAAATATACTCCAAATCCTCATTCCATAAGGATAAATAACATTACAAATATTTCAAATGATCAATTATATGATTAAATTCAAAAGTAATGTTGATTTTAATTTGGCGTCCTTCTCTCATTCTTAATTTTCTATTATATATTTTTTATTTTTTTCTTAAATTATTCACGGCCTCATATATTTCCTATGATGGGCGTTTCTTTTTCCTTCCTTTTGTATTCATCTCTTTAAGTAAGATACCATAATAATTATAAGACCCTACAAATTATTTAATTGAGATAAAGCTTTTATAAGATACACTCTAATATTTCATTATTAAAAAGCTTTATTATAAATATAAATAAGTTAAATAGACCTCATTTTATAGAAGCAATTATCTCTGAAAGAGTATCTCTCTCATGTTCTCTACTTTCTCTCTAAAGTTTGTAACTCCTTACTCATCCTTTTGAAGATTAGAGCGTAATATAGAACTCATGGTGAAGAGACCTACACTTCTATTTGATTGTTTTGTTGAACAAAGTAATTCCTTTTTTACTCCTTTCAAAGTCGTTTGGGTTTTGTTATGCATGTGAGGAGTTTAGGGTTGCATGTATGGTTTGGGAGCTATTGAGGATTCTCTGTTCTATCAGTATCAAAAGAGTATGACCAAACTGTTCTGTCTTGTGTAAATACTATCTATATTTGTGATTAGCGGTACTTAGTGTCAAAAGGCCTTTGTTATGTTGTTGTGATTTGAAACTGGTTTGAAGAATTGTATATTTTCTTCGGCTAAATGGTTGGTGTTATTTGAGATGCACACGTGAAAGCATTAATTGTTGGCATTTTCATCTCAATAATTGATAAATTGAATTTCATTGGTTTCAAATGGTGTATTTGACAAGTTGTTTTTTTACTATAAATTCTAAAGAGAAAAGGAGAATACCATTTGAAACCTAAAGGAATAGATGTCATTCACTTGAGCTATGTTTAACTTTATTTCAATTGGTATCAAAGATTGCTTTTGTCTTTGTAAAATTAGAATTTTGTTGTTGATAGAGACTTCTCTATGAGACCTTTGATTGATTAGATTTGGCACCTTTTGAGCTAAGAGATTGATATAGTATAACCATATGAAGTTTATCAGGTGGGAAATAACTCAAGAAGAGTCATATTGCTCAATTAAATCTCAAAGAGTAAGTTTAAGTTTCTAATGCACCATCAGGCGCCTCTGTAATGTCGTTGAACATCACTTGGACAGTGGCCTCTGACTTAATTAGCGTTGGACAGAATTTTTGTATTGTTGGAGACCACAAAGTTAGTGAGTACACTAACTTGTGGGCGTTGGAAACTACCTTCTATTTTAAATCATGGGAGCTCCAACGGTGTTCTCACTCGGCACGCCTTGGACATGTTAAGGACAACTCCTTTCAACACCCTCTGTGTTAATCAATCCAACCAACCTTGGTATCTTCCAAAAAGCCTATTTAATCTGAAATTCCTTCCTTGATTTTAATTTGAATATATAAAAAAAATCAAAATAAAAAAGTTAGTCAAGTCATTATTCATGTTTTTCTTAGAAACATTTCTTATCAATCTAATATAGTCATGCATCATATGAATTGTCATATATGGAAAGTCATATATGAGAAACGGTCAAAATTTCTCATTCTCAAAAATGATCCATACAATATATGTTCCAATGGCTAACACTACATAACAAACTCAAAATGTCATGGTTAGACATGAAAATAAAACATGAAAAAACGCCTCAAAGCCAAGTCTAGAAACTTTTAACAATAGAACATTAAGAAAAGGAAAAAACATCAAAACAATTGTCTTCTTACTCACCCAAATATATTGCATTTAAAGAAGTCAACCAATTTGTCATTAACCCGAATGGATAGAAAGGCTGAATGTAGAATAGAAATAATCCAATTAAAAAAGGTAAAATGAAAACCCAATTTAAGGCTTTGATCAAGAAATCCCATATCAAAGACTTCTTTTATGCCAATTTGTGCACTGGATTTTACTTTCTTGAAAAAAAGAAGTTAATAAAAAGTTAAGTTATGGATACTTTTTAAAGAATTATTGCAGTAATTTACATAAAGAGAAATGTGAAAAAGAAAAGAAAAAAAATACTTATGGGGAAAGGAAATGGAATAGTGAAGAACTTAAAGAAAATTATATACTAAGAAACTAAGAATCAGGTGGACATCACCAAATTAATAGCAACATTAATGATGATGGAAACACCTCTTAAATATTTACTGTTTTTTTAATATTTTGGTTCATTAAGAGAAACATTTAGAAGAGCTAATTCCATGCATATAGTGCATAAGTTACAAAACCACATTAGAAGTCATTCTACAGAGCTCTATTTGAAAGATGGTTAAATTTGTTCCAAACATAACACATAATAACATTTATCCTTAGGGTACAAAGAATTCAATTCAACATAAACTACAATTCATTCACAAACATATATTGATTGCATGCGAACTTTACTTTTGTAGAAACTCAAGATATCATCTCAACAGTACAATAGACAGTACAAACAAGAGAGCATCTCATCTCAGTCAGCACAGTCAAAAACAGATATTTTTTAGGTCAAATTCCAACACAAGACCAATAAGTAACTGATGAAACCCAGTTGCTGCTAACAAAAGTCATGATTATCATAACCAGAAAATGGAAAAGTGAAACATGGCAAGAATCATTTAGTACTGTACCCACAAAGGGATAAGAAAAACAGTAACCTGAAATGATAGATTTTAAGATAAATGTTTTATTTGAAAGTGTTGCATTGCTTTGGCAACAAAAATGGGGTGAGAAAAGTAACCGTCTCTAATATTTCAGGTTGCATACCAAGATCCTAAAAGTTTGGATTAAATACAAAACGGGAGATGGAGAAAAATCATCGATGTTTGGCTGTCAAATTTTTCACCAAGTCCAGAATCCTAAAGTAATCAAAGAACAGAGAGGATTCTTTTCCCTCCAGTCCATCCCTGCTGACCCTGTTGCTACCAGCGAGGTTATTACATGGACTGCCACCAACAACGAGATCAAAACCTCCAAAAGTGCTCATCAGCTGCTCCAAACGATCACCATCTAGCTCCCTTACATCGTCCATGTCATACAAATTACCTTTCTGATTTGTTTGCTCCCACCAACTTCTAACAATATTCCTATTCACTTCTGATTTTTCAACAGACACTACATTCTTGAGAGGGATGCCGAGCCGATGAAGAGCTACCTCTGCCCCACCAATTCCAGAAAAGAGAGAAAGAAGATTGATACCGTCAGGATACATCTCTTTCAGAACTGACAAATGGTATGCCACAGTGTCAACCTGAAATGAACTGAACCCATAAGGAAAGAGAAATTTACATAGAAACATAGATGCATTAACCACTACTTTCACACAATCCATTAAGAAGTTCCATATAAAAGAAAACTTGCTGAAACCGCATAAGTAGCGTTCTGTCAAAATACCAATCTTTTAATGGAGGAAAGATGTTATTTATATATAAATCCTTTTTAACACGTTCATTCTATTCTTTCTATTCTTTTGTTCTTCCTCTACCTGATGACTCTAGAAGTTGAAACATTGCTAGATAATTCCAAGGACAATTATATTTCTTTATGACAGTAAATACATCCAGAAAGATCTTTGTGGATGCGCCATTATTATAAAAGAGTGAGAATTATCATACCTGGAACGAATTGCCAAGTGACTTGTATCTGTCAGTCCTACTTATTCCACCTCCCCTGGTGTGGTTCCTTGGGAAGCCTAACAGGGTTTCAACTTCATCAGGCTCAAGAGGAGCAACTTTATTCCTTCCAACCCAAACCAGATTCCATTTCCGACATTGATCAATAACGTACTTTTGTACATGTTCAGGGGGATCTCCAGCATGGTTCTCTAAAGCTTTCCTAATTCTTTCCGTTAGTTTTGCACTGCCAATACATGTTTGCAAACAATTAAGTTTGGTCCTTGGGTCCCATGAGGGCCACCACTTCCTTGTTAGGGGGAAAGCCTCATGTATTGTACGCGGTGGAAGTGGTAGAAGTGGGAACCTATTTTGGATGGGTAGGTTGTGAATATAGCCCCTTTTCCTGGCTGCCGCACAGAAAAACTTTGAATCCACAAATTCTGGCTCCACATCATACAAAAATCTAGAAATTGTTTGCCAAACACCTTTTGGTGCTAAGGCCACATTCTCATAATAGAAGTAAGGAGGACCAATGGCATCTTCCGGAATCCTTCTGTGTGTAATGAAGCTTGACTCTGTAGGTACACCAAATCCAATCATTGGGTTTGGAAGATGAAGAGCTTCCTCCTCATCTTCATTGATGATTTTCTTCTCACATCCCCTAGGTTTTTTCCTTCCCAACACTTCACAATCATACAATCTTCGTTTATTGGATTTAGTATAGTCATTGTACTGTAGCTGCAAAAATAACAATAAAATAATTTGTATATGTGACAAATAAATGAGGGGGTAGACAGCAACAGATAAATGATGTTACATAATTTCAAGGAAAAATTACAGAATAATATATACGCATATGCATTGAATGTCTAGTTTATTCATCACAAAATACCAATATGGCAATATGCTACGTTGCTACCTTTTCTTCAGGCGGTAGAAGAGCATCTTCAGCCTTTGCTAGCTGAGCAACATCTATAAAATCTACCAATTCTTCAAGTGAAGACTTTCGACCTGTAACATTTCATTAGAAAAATGAGACAACAAAATAGACGGTGAAAAAGTTCATTCAACAAGACATTTTGGAAAGTTGGACACACAAGCAAACAAAGAGGCCATGAAAGGTTATTAACTTACTATTATCATTATGGTGGTTGACCATGTTAATTTGATTAATATGGTTTATGACAGAATAGCAGCATTCATCTTCTATTAGCTTATTTATACAAAGTTGAACAATCTTATAGTGGCCTTCTTTTTTTGCATAGTCCCCCTTGCACAGGTCAGCCCAGTTTTGCGGTAAAGTGATACCTCCAATTGAGACTCCATGTCCAAGCCGGGAAGGAAACCATAGATCTTTGTTAAGGGACCAAGAGCCAGACCCTTGACATTGGTTAAGGGATTCTTAAGTGCCAAACTGCTTGTGCTAACAACTTTTGGTTATGGTGGCCTTCTTTAGACATAATTATATATAACACATGACCTACAGATGTTACTTCTCCATGTAAATCCTAATTATAGTGTTAGCAACTAAACAATCACATTTTTTTCTTGGTTTGACTAAAAGTAATTGCAGTATATTCATAAGGTAACTGGATAAGAAGATTTTCTTTATCTATTAGAGATACAATAACGGTGGTTCCAAACTGATATGAATCTGTCCCTAACGTGGACATTGGAACAGATAATCTCCGGCGAACTATTATGCCTTGATGTTCTGTGTATTGTATTGAGTATACAATTATATTAAATGCGGATTGATATGCATTCAGCAGGTAGGACTCAACTGGGAGATTATAAAAGTTAGAGAATGAGGAAACTCCATTATGGTTTACTATGTGAAATAGAGTGATGGCGTGGTATTGGTTCATTAAAAAGATTCCTACTATAACTTCAAAACCATTAGAGGTCTTCTGCTTTGTTCTTGGGAATTACAATATGAAGAGTTCGTCAAGAAAAGCTTTAACAGGTTCATTTTAGCAATGACGATAACTTGTGCTTGGAGTGCATATAAAATATCCAACAACTGGCAACCAATATCAACACTTAAACCTCAGAAAACAAATATATTCTTTATTTGTCTAATGGCTCAACTGCACAAGGGGCATAAATCCATGTGCTTAAGATCAATAAAAGTTAGCGAGTGATTCATACAAGTAACAAATATAAAGTACAATAATTCTCTCATTTTTTGCAGAAATAACAAGCCAATAACCCACACCAATATACAAATGGAAGCAAAACACACCTAATCTTTCAATGGCAATTATAGCCTCCTCCAACTTGTACCCCATTTTCACCAAAGTCTGTAATGTATCATCGTTCTGAGAAGAAGATTTTGCAATTTCCTGCAAAAATATAAAATGAGCAAGCTATATTTTATCATACAGAAACTATTCCTAATTCCTATATTATTTCCTAGCATAAGCAATTACAGACCTACCCCATAAATAAATGTTTGTAAAATCAAGTGGAAGCATGATGAAAATTTATTTTTAGTAGGAAAATGAAATTGTACAAGCCCTTGTAGTGTCACATGTTTGAAAATGGTTACATGTCTAATTGCGTGTCCTATAGAACTAGGAGAAACCATCCAAGTAGATGACACTTAAGGCAAAAATTAACAAGATATAAAATGAATCAAATCGTACAAACTCTAAAAAATAAACGTCTAAACATAGAGCAGAGATTACTTCATCATCAGAAAAAATATCAGTATCTGACAAATCATCCCAAGAGCTCCCTGCATTTTCTGAAGAAGAAGGATCCCGCTCAATACGCTGCTGTGGCTGGGGAGAACTTTCTAGAGCCTGCAAATATGAAAATAAAATGCACCAAGACAACTGTAACATGAACAGCCAAAATAATACAGAATGCAAACGGTATATTAATGAAGCAATGAAGAAATCTATAAGAAATCAGAAAGCAAAAAACAAAACAAAGTAGAAGAGGTGAAGGGTGAAAAAAAGGAGCAATTATATGCACAAAGAAGCCACAGACCACACATTCAAGTTGGTAAACATCATTGTCATTATAAGGTGATCTAGCTGCTCATTTAACCCCATCCTTTCTTCTGCAACTCGAGCCAAGACAAAATTAAGAGAAGAAGAATTGCAACCATTTCAGAGTTTCTTGGCCAGAAAGTCCCATAACCAGTTCTAAAAGAAACTTATTAAAAGAAGAAATAAATTCTTGACAAAATATTCTATTAAGAGAGAAAGGAAAATAAATGGGAGGATAGAGATTAATACAATAAACTCTTTAATCTTCAATTAATTTTAAAACAATGGAATGAGCACTGGAAGCCAACAAAGAAAGATGAATAACTTTTAATAAAAGCTTACTCCGATCTTTAATAACTATAAGTTTTAATATAACTTTTTCTCCACATCTACGTTTTTAATAAAGAATTGGAACGAATCTTAACAAGCAAATGGAATCAAATTCAAAATGTTATGCATAATTTGTTTAGCAAGCATTGACCACCAAGTTTGAAAATATATAGCCATCAGTTTAATGCTTATATTTCATACAGGTGCAGCATAATTGAAGTTGCTAATCTTGTCTATAATAAGGTTCCACAGTTATCAATCTCAAATAGCAATGTGTGGCAGCCAATTCAGAAAGTACTACGGAAGGTAGCAGAAAGTGGGACAAAATATATTTCAAATGTTAGAATACAAATTAAATAGCATATACTACACATAAAAATACTCTAAAAACAAAAGAAAATACACAATTAAAGAAATTCAAGATGAATATAAGTCACAACTTATACACACAATCATCATCAATCTAGAAGCATTAAAAACATTGTAATGATGTAAAAGAAAAAAGAAGAAAGAGGAGGGTCATATTACATAAAAGTTAGCAAAACGGGATCAGGGAAAATTAAAAGAGCAGAACACTTAAATAAAATTCTTATAAAATGTGAAGGGTTAGAGTTCAAAACAGATGAAAGTCTGGGATACTTTACCCAAAAGTAACCCAAACAACCATGCTCCAGGAATAAAAACGAGTTTTTGAAGGATTTATAGGGGTAGCACCACTATAATGCAACAGCCAGAGAAAATCCACAATTTTAGCCACTATGTAAAACCACTTGCTATTTGAATCCAACAGCAGTCCATAATCTTTCCGTTACAGTACTTCATTCTACACACTATTGACTACTATGGATAGATAGATGCAACCTTAAACTCACAAAGAAACTGTTTTCAACATTAGAATTTGTTACCTCCAAGTCACTAGACAGCAAGCTTTCCATCATTAACTACCAATGAAAACCAGCAATGATTCACAATTCATTTATGTATATTGTACGATGCTAAAAACTCTGCAAGGCTTATCATTATTAACTACAAATGAAAACCAGCAATGATTCACAATTCATTTATGTTTGCAAGATGCTAACAACTCCACAATACGGAAATGTAACTGTATTAATTTAGTAAAATATAAGGTGGGACGACTACAGTAGAGAAATTCCTTAAAATTCAATAATAGCTCGAGGACTTGTTAAAATATCACCTCACCTTGTATGACAGAAGTTCTTCAAGTAGTTTATCTTCGCTTTCCTCACCTGGAAGTTCATCAGGCAATATTATTTGTGAACTTTATGAATCAAATCTATGTTTAAATAGAGTGAAGCAATGTTTTTACCATATTCCTGAATTACTTTAGAAACCATCTCTCTAGAAAATCCCATGCCAATGAAGTGGTTGAATACCTTGGAATTAGCTGAAACTGCAGACGAGCTTGCCTTGAGGGGTAGAGAATAGACATTAGTAGCTAAAAACTCTATTTCCTTTGCACAATGTTATTTCTACATACATGTTCACAAGAATGTATTTTTTTCATTGGGTTTAAAATATGCTTAATTGAATGCGTAATTAGAAAAACCATAAAGTTAGTAAAGAAAATGAATAGTTTCTGATAAGCACCCAAGCACTTTGGGAACCCTCTCTAAAGACCTAGCTGTCAAAGGAGGAGAACTGAACAGTTAAATACTTCATCAAAAATCCCATACCATTCTGCAATGGACTAAGCACCCCATAATACCCAAGTCCCAATCAGAATCCCTTTAACAATAGCAAACATAGATCTCATAAAAAATAGAAAATGCAAAGAATCCAACATATTTTGTGTGTGCAATAAAATAGAGGAAGTGACACTACCAAAAGAAATGTAACAGCTTGTGAGTATTTGAAAGTAAAGTTATAAACCCTCCAATTATCAGATACACTAAGGTTACCCAAATCAAGGAGGGAATGCAAAATCAGTAAATAAACCCACATAACAGCAATAGAAAAGAAGAAACTGATTCATGAAGAACTAGCTACGATAAAATGAGAAACATAAGCAGTAATGACAGCCTTTGCCAACTAAGTGAGGTTGCTTCAATAGATCGAAAGACACAATGCTCTATGGCGAAAAAGTGAAAAATTAATACATGTATGAATTCCACAAAACCTAAGTTGTAAAATAGATATTATACATGAAAAAAAAAAATATACGGTTTCTGAAGAATTTTTTCCTCGTTGACCGGCGAGATCAGCTTATCATTTTGGTATATCATATCAACAACATCTGCAATGAGAAAAGCCTAAAAAAGCTTACCTCTCCAGACCCGGTAACGGCATCTCCATTAGGAACAGTTAAACATGAAGATGAAGACTGATAGTTCTCAATTTCAAGCTCATCTTCAGTGTTCCAATCAAAATTATCACTCTCCACAGCGGAATCATCCCCACCCTGCAATAATTGTTCAGAAAGAGAAGCAAAAGCTAAGAAGCAAGAAAAAGTGAGAGAAAAGTTTTTCAGAGCTACATATGCTCCCAAAAAAACCTAAACGTGTAGTAGTTAATGACAAGTAAAACGTACCATCTTCAATCTCTCAGCTTGGCAGAATACAGGTATTTTAGCTGCCCAAGCACAGAAGTAACAGAATTAGTTTGAGTGAATAACTCCTTATCAGTTGTATTCTGTTAGTTTCTTATTTACAGCTGTCTGTCAAACTCAGCCCATTAGAAATGCTGCTGTAGCTTATACATAGTTGCTGAAGACAGAAGTCATCAATTGCACAAAACTCAGTATAATCAATACAGAATTCTCCTTTCCTTATACCTTTTTTGTTTTTCTCTTAATAATTAGTATCAACCAAACCTAATCACATTTAGGAATACCAGTCAAACCAAACTATTTACCAGGATTCATGAACTCAATTCACTGAAAAACCAATTGAACTGGACTAGTTTTCAAGACATAGAGATCTTCAGCATGCAAGCACAAGCCAGTACTAGTCAATCTAAACAGCTTAAAACTGTGGGAGGAAAACTAGGATTCACCAAAACTCCGAACAGCTAATTCTAAGAGGTAATACTACTAGCCATTGCTAAAATAAAAGGACCATTAACTATAACCAAGAACAACACTATACACTAATTACAACATCATATAACCCATGCAGCCAACCTTACCCACTGGAATAAGGTTTCTTCAGTTTCTCTAGTATATAATCTAGTTCAACATCCATCTAATTCGACAATATGTAACCCCTCCTCCATGGGACAAAGTGATTGTTTTGTTACCCTTCAAGTACTATTTTTTCAATTAATTAATTGTTTCATTTCCACTTTTTCTAATGTTAAGAAATAGACTTTATGTTTAACTCGACCTTACAAAAAACTGGCTTCTTTTTTTAATGTTAAGAAATAAACTTTAACTTTAACTCTATCTCACAAAAAACTGGCTTATAAAGTGAGATTTCCACGTGACTTTTTCAAATTGATCAAGACAGTGAGACTAAATTTCTTAAAGTCAAAATGTAAACTGCACATGATAAGAGACATTTCTTTCAGTACATTTCACAATAACTGAAAACCACACAAGCAGTAGGATCGAGCAGCATGGACACATTTCAACATCTTTAAGGGCCAATTTCTTCTTACATACTCCGAGACCGTGTTCACAGAAAACCATGCTCCTCCATAGCATGAATCACAAAGCAATGTTAACCCACTAAATATTTCAAAGACAACATTTTTCAATCCTGTAACACATTTAATTGTCAAATCACTTTGTCACTCGTAGTAGTGATAATGATCTAACCCACCTCAAATAAAATTGACTTCAGTGGAAGATTCGTGTGGTTGATCAGAAATACCCACCTTTAATGGTACTAAAAGGTGAATATTGGTACCATAAAATCCCCAAAAACAATACAACGAAAGCTCCGGAAAAACATGGAAACAAATTTCACCCATTTTTTCCTTGCAAAACAGAAACTTTTCAAGGGAATCAATAACTCTTCTTAACTAACTAACCAAACACACCCACACAAAAAAAAAAAACATGTCAAACCCTAGAAAACAAGTTTGATCACCGATTGAAAAACAAGAAACAGTTGCAGAATCACTACCCGTCCGAGAATGCAGAACCCAGAATGCACTTCCACAGGTTCAGCTCTGCATAAAACAAACAAAGAACAAAAAGAAAGAAAAGATATATATTCAAAACAGATTCAACTCATACACTTACACAATCAAAGAGAAAGGAAAAGAAAAAGGAGAAATTTCAAAACCATTCTTCGTGCAAGAAAGAAGAAAAGCTAGCGGTGCTGATGCATGCAAGGAGAGAACAAAGACACAGAAGGGAAAAAGAGCTTTTTGAAGAACACAGACTGGGTCAGATTCTGAATGAGACTTACAATGCCAAATTATCATCATGAACAATGCAACAACACCAACATGGAGAAGCTTTTCCCCCACTCGCACATTTTCGTTCTATGTTCCACTCTCCCACGAGAGATGTTATCAGAAATCAAACGGTGAAGGACACATGAATATCATAGAATTAAACTACACGTGTCCTGTTTTAAACCGTTTGATTCCGTAACAATTCTAAAATTGGTGTGACTTTATTTTATATATTTCCGTCAAGCAAAACTGACATAAGAAACAACAATGAAACATGAGTGATGCGCGAGTATGATTCACTCATCATACTCGAGAGAGTGGCGTAAGTGATAAAGAAGAATCTCTTCTTTTTCACTTATTTAATCTAAAATATTAAATATTTATTAATTACAATATGAGTTTCAAAAGTAATATTTTACTTTTTCTGAATTTTGATATTTTTCTTTTACATCAATTTTAATTTAAAATGTTATATAATAAAATTGAAGTTTTAAAATGTTTCTTCAACGTCAGTGACAGTTTAATATTAGCTTTTATGAAAGTTATTATGCACTAATGTTTATTTGTATTTTAAAATTTATTTTTTTCTTAAATATCTTAAATTTCATATATATATATATATATATATATATATATATATATATATATATATATATAATTATATTATGAACATTTTATCTTTAATAAATTTAATATTTAACATAAATCTTATTTTTATACATAAATAATATTAATACTTATTTTTTATTGTTAATTTACATTTATGATAACATAAATGTGATTTGTTACTTCTATATAAAAAAATTAAAAACAAAAATATTATTTTAACATAGAGTAAAAGAATAAATACTTATTTTGATTGTTAATTTACATTTATGATATCATAAATTTTACTTGTTACTTCTAGTATAGGAATTAAAAGTAAAAATATTGTTTTAAATATATCAATTAATGAGTTTGAAGTATATTTATCTAGTGTTTACTTGAATTTAAAGTTATAATAATTATGGCGATTATCCAAACATCATATTTAATTTCTTTTACTGTTTCGATTATATTCTTCGAGTTACTTATTTTAGAATAACTATTTATTACCAGTTAAAGATTATTTGTTTTCTACGTTTTTATTTTTATTTTTTTAACTTTATTTGTTTTTAATATTACTTTTTTTCTTTTTCATTTCTCTTAACATTGTTATAAATTTGTAATACATGATTTGTTATTTTACGATGAATGTGTCTAGAAATATTACACTTGTACTTTGGTTTATCTTACAATTCAATTTATATATTATTTTATTTTTATATTCCCTTGATTAAAAGGTGTGTGGGTACAAAAATGTACAGAACCAATATTCTGATTTAATTCATTCTTCTCCTTCAGCCTGATCCATCTTTATTTAATTTTGTTTTCATTTCTCACGAACCAACACATATTAATATAATACAAAGGCTTAACTATTTATTTGGTATTTACTTTGGTCGAAAAGTTTCTTGGTTCATATAACTTTTTATTTCAATTGGATCTCAATTCTTATCAAATTATCTCAACGAGATCTTTTTTAATAAAACAACTTTGTTCCTCTTTTAATTACGATCAAATATTATATTAATATTTATTAATAAATGTTATTAGTTAATTTTAATCTTATAGAAAAAATGGATTAATAATATATTGAAAAAATGGATTAATAATATATTAGTTTTAAATATTTATTCTTATGCACATTTATATTTAATTAGTTTTAATTTTATAAAAAAGTATAAATTAACAAAATATGAATTAATAATATACAATAATATGAATTTGTTTTCTAAAGAAAAAGTTACACTAGTTTTAACTGACATTTTTATTATATTAAAATGTCATTTTCTATATAATGTATAGTATGATAGGTATTATGGTGGTTCATCTTAAGCTATCATATTAAATTTTGTGACGACAAAATTTATAATATTTTTGAAAACATAATACATATAAATAGTGACGGTTAAAAGTAATGTAATGTAGCAAAATGATTGTCGCAATTTATATAATTTTTGGGTAGTGACAATGGTAAGGCCTTTATCCCTTTTTCTTACAAGTTTCACATAAAGCTCAATTTTGTCAATTTACTAGTATAAAATAAACAAGAGGAGATACTTGGAAAACTTAGAAAGGGAGATGGTGTTGAAAGGTGGTGGTGGAGAAGAGAAGAAAAAGTGGTGGAAGATGGAGGATGTTAGGGAAGGTGGAGGTAGAAGAAAAAAAAAATCAAAATTTGACACGTATTTATTTTCTAAACGGTGTTAACATCTATCTAATATAAATGATCATATGGAGCTTTTTTTTAAAATAAAATTGAGAACTTAATTGAGAATAAAATTGATGCACATGTACCATATAAGTATTAGATACGACACGTATCTGATATAATAATTCATCTTATTTTAAAAAATATAGGATACCACATATTTTTCCTACAATAATTATTTATATTAAATATGTTATTATAATTTATTTTAAACCATTCTATAATTAACAAATTATTAATAATTATTATCTAAATTATTGTATGCTAAATATATTAAACTAAAAATATACTTTTTTTAAAAAGTATATGAGTAACAATATTTTAAACTATTGTCGTGTGGTATAATAGTTAAGTTATTGTGTTTTTTGAATTCTGTAATACATATAAATATTTAGTTTTATAGTTTAAAAATTTCAAACTATTGTAATATTGTATTAGTTGTTAACAACTTGGTATTAATATTTTAAAATTTAACTTGTATCTTGAAATTATTTTTATTTATTACAATCATTATTTGTAAATTTAATTTAAAGAAAAACTGAATGATAATTAATAAATTAAATAATATTTTTATGCTGGTAATTAATATTAAAGAAAGAAAGATTAAAAGCGATAAAATAAAATTTTTTTAATAAATTAAAGAAAATTTGATAATTAAATCTATGTTTACATGTTGTTAATATAAAGATAGTAATAATGTAAAAAAAAACATGTGAACAAGTGATACAAGAATTTTATGAAATTAGCAAATTTGAATTTGAAGCCATTGAAACAATTTTTAGATACACGGATAAGGTGCATGTGTATGTGCATCAGATTGAACCAACTTCATACATATGAGAAGAAAAATAATAATCAAAGCCTACAAAATATGGAAAATTATTGTTAGGTTCACAAGAAGAAATTTCAAATTACATACATAAGAATGAAGTCGATCATTGTTAGGTTCACAAAAAGAAATTTCAAATTATTTTTTAAAATTACATAAATCTTAATTTTTCATTTTTAATAGAAATACATATAAGTGATGTTAATCCTTGTTAGACTTTTTTAAAAAAAAAAAATTTTGTTCATTGTGCACTATTCTCTTTTTTTTTTAGAGAAATATAAATATTTTGAAAAAAATTATATTTCTTTTTTTTTTTCATATTCAATTAAAGATTTCATCTTTGGACAAAAGTTGTAGGGTACCAATGCATCAAGAAAATTAGATATATTGGTTTAACTAATAATCCAAATTTTAAACTAATTTTTGTTCTACCAAACTATATTTAACTGAACTCCACTAAACTATTTTTTGTTCAACTATTTTTTCTATCATTTTTCCTTTCCTACCTATAATTAATACAAATAATTTTATAACAAAAGGAAAGGAAATATGAAATGAATATTAAAAAGAAAAAAAGGCATATAGGTGTAATAAATTCTTTAATGAAAATACTATTCATACTAAAAGTTTTTTTACAAAAGCATATATCTACCAATCAATCTAAAAGTTGCACGGATTCACGATTTAACTTACATATAATATAACGCGATTGAAGAGAAAAAAATAAAAAATTATAATTCAGTTCAGTTAATGAGTAATTACTTAATAGAAGTTCACTAATAAAAGTTCTTCGATTTTTATTATATATTATTCAATTTTTAAGGTTAAATTAATTTATTTGTCTTTGTATTTGTCAAGTAATGTCAAATTGGTCATTTATTTTTATTTTTTCATTTTGATTCTTATTTTTTAAAAATGATTCAATTTAATTTTGGTCGTTAGTTTGACAAAACGATATTAAAGTTAACGACAAGTGTCAATTTGTGATTTTTTATTTTTTTATTTTTCACACATGTCACTTCAAAATTGTACAATATGTCAAAATGATTTAATTTGATTTTTATATTTATTTTTAGTTTTAATTTAGTTTCAATTTTTATAAAAATTGAACAATATTGTCCCTTTTTAAATTAACACTCAATTTACATTTCTAAAAATATTTCTACAAATATTTAATAAAAATGTAAATTTTTGTAAGAATATCATCATAAAATTTATAAAAAAAAATTGAATATCAATTTAAGAATGGAAAATATTGTTTCATTTTTACCTCAATTGAGACTAGATTAAAACAAAAAACAAATATAGGAACCAAATTGAATTATTCTGATACGTGACACAACTGCAAGTGACATGTGGAAAAAACAAAAAGAAATTAAAAGAAACACAAATTGACACGTGACGTTGACTTTGACATTGTTTAATCAAAATTAACGGTAATAATCAGATTGAATCATTTTTAAAAATACAAAATCCAAATTAAGAAAAAAAATTGAAAGAAATAGAATTACCAAAAAATAATTTAATTTTTTTTTAAATATAATATAGTGCCGTTAATTTAGATTAATTTTGCTCACCCCAATCTTAAGAAATGTTCTTGAATTTCGTGCGATTTTATTATGCACATAACTATGTAACATGTTAATATACATTTCTGTTAGTGTGAGTTAACAGTTTTATAACCAAATCAACCACTGGACACTAAAAAGTACAAAAAAAACTCCAAAAATAAACTAAAAGTTAAATTCTGAAATAGTTGATTAAAGAAAAAAATATTTAGCCCACTAAAATATTAATGCATATAACTTTGTTTTAAAGTATCATCACGTGAAAACTATATGGTTTTGATTTCATAGTTTGTCTTACGTATGTACTTCACATGTCGTATAAGTTAAAAGGAGGATTTGAAGTTCGGAAACTTTTAATGTTTTTTTAACATTGTAAAGCTTACAATTTGTACAATCATTTTTGTTTTTTGGTTTATTTATTTTCTATAAACAGAGATTTGTGGCGTAGAAGCATAGATTGATGTGTTGTGTTTGGTGCAGGTGCAGTTAACAACGAAATTAGTAAAATAAAAAAATTATTCAAATCATGTGAGATATGAACAAGAATATAGAAGATGACAGAAAATGATGATAAGGGGACCTGCATATACACTATGTAAGTATTTTTTTTTTTTTTTTAATTTTTTTGCAAAAACTTTT
>Ga0209589_1004182_pt1 | contig 25078 bp, 13 predicted proteins | sample CowpeawhiteBW_FD_187525 | JGI IMG/M metagenome (GOLD analysis project Ga0209589, IMG submission 187525) | Root nodule microbial communities of legume samples collected from California USA - Cow pea white BW (SPAdes) (version 2) | ecosystem: Host-associated > Plants > Roots > Nodule | place: USA...
CCAACTATTTCATACATTCATAACAGCACTCAAAACTCAATCATTCACGAAACCAACACCAAACAGCCACAAACATCTCAAATAGAGGGTTCTAGCTTCCCTTACCTGGACGAATGCTAGCGAAAGGTACAAGCACACATTAGAGGATTACTACAGATCCAAGAACTGATTTGGAAGTTGGAATACTGACACTAGAACAGAAACGAGATTACTAAAAGAGCTCTAGTTGGAACTGCAACAATAGAGCTAGAAAAGAGGAAGTATTAGTTAGGGATTGACTTACGTGTAATAATTGGAGTTCTCCTAGCTCAACGAAGAATGAGAGCCAAACCCTAGCGTAGCTCTATTGGAGGGAGAAAAGAGAGTGAGACTGTTGTTTTTCTGATAGGTGCAGAGAATGAGAGGAATAAGGCTGGTTTAGGGGTTTTGGGTTCCCTATGGGTCAGCCCTTAGGCCCAAAAGTTAAGGCCCTGCCCTTTAACATAATACAAAAAAAGTGGGTCTTACATTCTCCCCAACAATAAAAAATTTCAACCTCAAAAATTCACTGATGGAATAGGATGATAACTATGTTTTCCTCATTTTCTCCGACAACCACTACTTAGAGTTGACAGATTTGATGACTCCCACACCTATTGTCACGTGGAAACTTTGCCTCTGTGCTAAGCAATATGTGTTCAACTGTGTAGGTTGGTTTAGCCACTACTCTCTAAGTAACTTCCAACCTGCAAGCTTATAATTGGAATGCTCCTTCGTACCTGTCCAACCAATTTGTATCTGATATACTGACTCGCCTACCTTATGCTTTCCACTACCTCTCGTAGGTTTTTATCAAAGTCTTATATGACTTCAAATTGCAAACTAAAGCATGTTCGGTATCACTTCCCATCACCTTGTTCTCTCCTTTAAGCATCACTCCACTAACTTGATCACTCTTGGGTTCTGGCCTACTACCCCACCATTAACACTTTTGACCACTTTTATGTATAACGACACTCATACCTCTTGCTTCCTCTACTGGCTCCAACCAAGGCAACAAGTTCACTACCAAGTTGTTCCATTTTCAATTTAAAACCTTCAACGGTTTCCTTCACCATATTGTTTTGGCGTCCTGCCTTCACCTTTAATCCCCTAACCTGAAACCATCATTTTACAGAAACCTCAGAACCATAACTCTCCCTGACTTCAACTCTCTAGTTTGATCTGTACTAATCAACTTTACAATACACTTCCAACTAAGATTGCCCAATTTGTCTTTTCTCCCAAGCTTTTTTTGAGAAACTCCTTTGTACTAGTCGAATGACTTGACCACTGAAATCTCTTCATCTCTTCTCCTCCCAACTTAGACACTAACTTCTCCACCAACTCTTACTCTTACCTTGCCAGAGCCTAAATCTTGAATTCTCTCTTAGAAATGAACACCGACTCTTACTTCCCTACTTCTAGGTTGGTACCCTAACTTGAAAACATAATTCAACCACCCCTCATTTCCTTGGTCCAACTTCCTTTATGCTATCCTACACTTCTAACTCTGAATGATCATTGTACGCTTTTACCCAATACACACAAGAACGAAACCTTTGGTGTTTTTAAAGAACCGATCTTCGTGATAATCACTAGGTCATGAGTAAGATAGTTCTTCTCACGCACCTCTTACCATTTCTAAGCATCACCTGCCACCATCTCGCTGCGCTACTCTGATCCATACATAAGGTCACTTGTTTGTTTACTCAAAATAATGATCCTTTCATGTCCGCCATGACAAGGAAGCAATCGTTGTTGAGAAACCTTCCTCGAGACCCTTATAAAACTTGAAGAACCCTTTAAACTCTTCTTTTGATAGCCTTAGTGTTCCATTTTCTCAACAATGTATCTATCCTTTTTAAAACCATATTCCTTATTAGTCACTCCAACCTTAGTCAATACTCTTCTTGAACGGCTTGACACACCCCAACTTCTTTCTAAAGATTCACCAAACTTGCGGTCATCCTAGTGATTATACTGAGTTTATGCCATTATGTCTTCAACAACAATTTCCCTTGTTTCTCTTACTTCGCAATCCCAGCATATATCCTCCAATTAGAAGCTATTAGCACAAGTTCGACTTCAGACTTAAATGCAAAAGTGAACTTTACCATTCCAAAGCGAAAATTCTAATATTTACTTCAGAATAAATCTATAACTCTTCTACCACTGAGATTCCATGCATCTATTTTTCGCTTGCCTTTGTCGTATAACTCTGATTCACATGACACCCTGCCCTTGTCTTTCAACTTGATCCACACTTGTTACACCACTACTGACTTGTCTCTTAAATCAAAGGATACCACTTCGTTGGGGATCACATCTCCTAAGAATGAGATTAAGATAACAACCAATTCACCCTTGAGATTATGTCCCAACCTTGTAAAGGAAACAATTCAAAATGGCTTTGAATTTAAATCCTTTAGTCACCATGAAACATGAAACACACCCAAGTAAATTTCACTGGGCCGTCATTGTAGCAAACCACTATCTCAACCCCAACTCCCTCTTGTAGGCACTCATGACTCCTCCACCATATGGCCGACACCAAGAGGTATATGATCCCAAACAAAACCAAACTCATATCCCTAACACCACTTTTATACCTTGTATTCTCGAATTTGATCATTTGCACTAATCACTCAAGCACCAACTATCGTATACACCATTTCAATTTCTTCAGACTTTTCTTCTCCCTTCATTCTTTAGCGTGTTTTGCCCCCACTAGCTCTTGCCATTCCTACAAGATCCAACACTTAGGTTTCTTAGTCTCAGCCCAAGGTCAATTGTTCTGTTGATGTGAACTACTTTTCCTTGAAACATCCTTCTATCAACTCCAAAGACCAATCATCTCCTTCCAACTATCCAACCTACTACGAAACCTTTATGCCACTTCATTTTTATCCACATATTATTTTTCCCTTTTCTTAGGAAACATCATCTCACTTGACTAATTCATAAGCTCTGCTCCATCTTAGCCTCCAACTAGAGATTTTTCATCTTTTTACACCCCATGGTCTTTATCTTTCTCAGCTTGCTCGATGCCAAGCAATTTTATTATTTTCTGCAACCCAGGATTTTGCCAATTGCTTCTCTTCCTCCAATCCAGTAAAACACTAGATATGGCCATGTGACCATATCTAATGCCACTTCTCTTAACATTACATATATTCGTAGAACTCTGAATCCCGATATTACCGGAATCTAGAACCAAGTTGATTTTTCTCAAACGTTGTTACACTTGCATGCATCGATATCTCTCATATGTTCTAACCTCTAGATTCAACTCATTTTGGGAAAACTTGCGATATTTGATCCCAAACTTGTCCTTGAAGCTCTCTTAGTCCAATCGTTCCTAAGCTCCAACATCTTTTCTCAAACTATTAACCCAAACTTAGTTTTCCTTGCTCAACGGTATACATCACACACCAACTTCTTATCTTTGAGGCAAAAGGTTGTCTCAGAGACCTCATCCAACACTTGTAAAGGTAAGCAGGTCAAGTTGACATGGAATCTGCATTCCCTTATCTCCGTAGACACTAAACACAAAGCACAGAGGCGCAGCAAGACAAACTAGATCATACAAAGCAACACCCTATCACTTACAGACAGCCAACCCCTTTGTTTGTCATCATTCTTTCCCCAAACCATTAGAATTTAGAAATGAAAAAAACCTTTAATCTAGTCATGAGTGTGCACCCTCATTACTTCATCAAGGCATTTTTCTGTTCTTAAAACTTTTGATTTTACTGACACACTTGACTAGACATGACAACTCACGATCGCGAGGCATGACAAACCCACAACCTCAAGTCATCCTAAGGACAAACTGCTCTGATACCATTAATGTAACATCCCATTTATTTAATAAAGCTAAATAAAGGATATGTCACACGGTATAACATAAGAAGTGAGAATAAAAGAGTATAATGTCACTCCTACAGATATCCCAATGACTTAAGGACGAATAAAATAGGCACACCACGATGCCAGGTACAAAGTAATGCAAGAGAGTGATAATTACGTAAGCAAATTCCCAAAGAAAGTAATACATGGGCCTTAGCCCTAAATGAAAAGCCCAAAAGCATAAGGCAATCCAAAAGCTAAGCAGCAGAACCATCACCTCCATGTTGACCACGGGTGTTCCTTACATCTGCTCACATCAACAAGTTGATGATCATCGCAAAAGAGAGTACCACACAGTAGAACACACAACAATAAAAAAAGGGTAAGCTAGAGCCAAAAGTGGTTTTATCATGCAAATAGATATACTTCCACAATCAATTATACACACGTCATCCAATCATGTTACGACTCCTCAAATCAATACACCAAGGCTCGACTCGACTCATCCGGATACATATAATCTGCTCACCCCCGAGCTATATGTTATAAGTGTTGCAATGAATCAATTTTCCCTCACCACAAGGTTAGCCCTTAATGAATTTCAGGCCTCCTGCTACTCTCACCACAAGAGTCAGTCCGCTCTAGGTGAGACTAACCAACTCCTTAGAGCGTCAGGATGTAACCTTACCTTGAATCCTTACCTAGTTATACAGATGGGGCACCACCATGGACACCCACTAACATGGGTCATGGGATTACGTCCCGACCACTAAAGCACGACCTTGAGAATCCCACCTAGAGATCCCAAGGAATTACGTACTGACACGGGCCAGACATTCTAAATCAATCAAACGGATACAGCATGCATACACGCATATATACATATACATCACATACAGTTCCTCATAATTCACCTCTTTCGTATTCCCAGCCAAACCATACCAACTCATTATTCTCGAACCATGAACACGGAACTCCGTCTCATATCATTATCATGCCACATTGATACCAACCCTTTCGTGTCTCATGTCGAACTCATACCAAACTCATCCTTTCAATTCCATGAATCATCTCATACATATATCATGCTCACCAAATGTTAAAACTCATAAATCACAACTCACACACCATCCCATTCATAAAGGTCATTCAGTTCATATTTTTAATGGTAATACACATACAAGTATATTGTCAACATTTGAAATCAAGGAAAGCATCAAGTCCAACCGCCTTCTCGCCCAGCTTCTCGCTCAGGCAGAAGGGTCTCGTCCAAGCGAGGAGGACCCTCGCTCAAGCGAGCTCCCCTCGCCTAGGCGAGAGCTCATCTTCAAGTATAGTGGCCTTGCACGCGTTCTCACCCATGCGAGACTCCCCTTGCCTAAGCGAGATGTTCGCTCGCTCAAAAATGCAGCGGGTCGCCTAGGCAACTATTCGTGGAAAATAACTTAGGCGAGCCCCTGTTAATCTCGCCTAGGCGAGACATGCTCGCTTGGGCGAGTTTAACAGTTCTCGCCATTGTTTTCTCCTACAGCAGGCATAATGGCATACCAAACAATGATCCAACTATTTCATACATTCATAACAGCACTCAAAACTCAATCATTCACGAAACCAACACCAAACAGCCACAAACATCTCAAATAGAGGGTTCTAGCTTCCCTTACCTGGACGAATGCTAGCGGAAGGTACAAGCGCACATTAGAGGATTACTACAGATCCAAGAACTGATTTGGAAGTTGGAATACTGACACTAGAACAGAAACGAGATTACTAAAAGAGCTCTAGTTGGAACTGCAACAACAGAGCTAGAAAAGAGGAAGTATTAGTTGGGGATTGACTTACGTGTAATAAATGGAGTTCTCCTAACTCAACGATGAATTGGAGCCAAACCCTAGCAGAGTTATGTTGGAGGGAGAAGAGAGAGTAAGACTGCTATTTTTCTGATAGGTGCAGAAAATGAGAGGAATAAGGCTGGTTTAGGGGTTTTGGGTACCCTCTGGGTCAGCCCTTAGGCCCAAAAGTTAAGGCCAAGCCCTTTAACATAGTACCAGAAAAGTGGGTCTTACATTTTTACTTTAGGCCATGGTTTTTTGTGCATTGTCTAAAGTCATTTTTGCTGTACTCCTTGATATCCTCCTTTTCTTGAGTTCTCTTTTAACGAAAACTAAAAGGTTGTCTCTTCTCTTACATACAAGCGCTATATTGAAAATCTAATACTAGATACAAAATAAATAACTGACAATCAGCAAATTTTTATTGAAATATAATATTTGCAAAACTTATATTCAAATTTTTTCTTCCATAAACAGAAAAAACACTAACACGTCAATAACTATGAATTTTGCACCATAGAAAAGTAAATTAATAATCAAAATTCAAAATCTCATAACCTAAACCTAACTTTCCTCATTCAGTCACACGTTCCTTTTCTTCTTACTATCTTCCTCTCACCCTTTGTCTCACCCTCTGTCAACTACAGATACAACATTACTTTTTTCACTCCATAGTCTTCTTCTTGACTACAATGGCTCTTTTCTCTATCTTCAATAATGACAACGGTATATATTTTCATCATTTTTTAAGTTCTTTTGTATAGCTTTTCTTTTTTGTCGAATCTTTTCTTCTTCTTCTTCAATCTTTTTATTTTCCTTTTGTTTCCGGCTAAAATTTTGTTTAAGAAGTTAAAGTGCTTGATTTTTCTTTACATCATATAACCCACTGTATCTATTTTTCATCATATTCAACTTATTATTCTTTTGTGGTTTTTTTTGTGTTTTTTTTCTTTATCTTTTTGTTTTGGGTTATGATTTTGTTTTTAAGCAATTAAAGTTTTGTTTCCAACAAAAGTAGTAATATACTATGTATGAACAATATTGGTATATTTTTTACTTTAATTTATTTTAGCAATAAGAACAATGCAGTAACAAATGTATATCTTTTATAATAAATTTATTTATTTTTTACTTCAGATGGAAATCAATTAATTATATACCTAATAGATCACATGACCCTGAAAATAGAGAACTATTATCTGGGTTAAGTTGTGGTAAGTTGTCTTCGTTAATTCATATATTAGTACTTTTAGATAGGGTTAACTATGTTTTTGGTCCCTAAACTATTAAGCGGTTTTGATTTTGATCCCTCTTTTAAAGTTTGTTCTATTTAGGTCCTCGTCCTTTTAAAATTTATGGAATTAGACCTCAAAAGTTGACGCCATTAGCTTTTTTTAGACGTGGCAAATAGAGTACCACGTCATCCGTTCACTTTTAGACATGTGTCAATGTTTAGATTACATATATTAGTGTTTTTATTTATTTATTTTAATTTGTACGCTTCTCCTTCTTTGTTTTTGTTTTTTTCTACTCATCTCCCACAAACTCCATCCAGACTCAAACCCAAGTGTCCCCACCTCCTCCTTCTTCATTTTCAATACAAGAGCATTCTTCTTCCTCCCACCATAGATGCTCCTGTTTCTGATAAGCTCGAAATGGCGTCATTTGCTTTTTTGTTGCAACTAGGATTGACGACGTTCACTTCTTCTTGTTGGTGTGTTTCAGATCACCATGAGAGTCCAGCGAAGCTATGTTGTTCACCGTTGCGTCGTTTATCGAGGTTGTCATTGACGACCATATTTTCTTCCTTTGACGTGAATTGCAAGAGGTTTCCCTTCCTTTTTTACCCTGCACCAAGCACAACCTAACCACAACATTTTCTAACATCAACGCGATTAAGAGAGGTTGCTGGAGTGTGACATCGGTATAAACGTCACCTACATTGCTGCTTTTCCTTTTCTTCACCAACACATGCGATTAGGGTTTTGGTTGGGTTTTGTGAGTGTTGAGTGTGTTTATAGTGACTGTTGGAATATATATATTTTTTAAATCAGACTTGCAGAAGAAAACGAGTGGTAACAGGTTCTCTGATTGTGTCTACGAGTGAAGAAAATTGAAAATTAAGCAGAGTGGAAAATGAGGTTCTCTGATTCTTTGGATTCTTTGTAATTTTCTGTTAATTTCCATGGGTTCTCTGTAATTTTTTGTTCCAAATAATATTTAGGTTGGAATTTTTGATAGTTGGAAAATGAAGTTAAAGTTGAGTGGAAAATAATGGAAATACCGAGTTTTTTTATCCTTTTCCCCGTGTCATTTTTCATCAACCCTTCAAAATAGTTCAAAAAGTTAAAACCGAAGTAATTAAAGTGATTTTACGTTTTCTGTGAATTTGATGTTTGAAATCCCTTAATCTGTGATTTTATGGATTTTTATACTTGGAAGAAGAAGTTAAAGTTGAGTCGAAGCTAATTGAATGGTTGGATCGAAAATGTTGTGAGGTTGATAATGGAGAATAGATGTTAAAGGTGGAAATGGAAAAGGGATTTTGATTGTTGTTTTGGCTATCTGTTTGGATAATGAAGATGTTCGTTAATAAAGAAGAAGATCATGAAGTTGGAGAATGAAGAAGTTCACCAACAAAGAAGAAAGATGATGAAGAGGAAATTTAATTTAATTTTTTAAATTAAATAATTTGTTATGTGTCATAAATGAGCAGCTGACATAGTATTCCATTTGGCACGTCTAAAAATCACTTAATAGTTTAGGGACCAAAAACATAGTTAATGCTTTTAGATAATATATCTCCTTGCTAATTCCATGTTGATGTCAAACAGGGGGAGATGTTTGAAATAACATGTGATGTTAATCCATACATAACAACTATAAACATAGTTATTTCTCGTAACAGTTTAATGTTATTATTTTTCACAACGGTTAAATAACCATTTTTCACTAATATTAATAAAAATATTAATAAATGTATTTAATATTAAATATTTCATTTTGAATATTAATAATTAAATAATACTTTATATCAAATTAGAGACTTTAAATGTACGGACAAACAATTAAAAGTTTTCGTCGAAATTCTTAATTTAGATGTTTTCTGTATTTTATTTATAAAAAATTCTTACCTACCAGTAATTTATTTAATATTAAGAATTCCTATTAATATTAAAAGTGTTTTAAAATGCCATTTTAAAATACTCTTGATATTGTTAATTAAACAAAATCGTAGAACCTAATTTCATCAATTATTTTTAATTTATTTCATTATTTTACATTTAATATTGATTTATTAAAAAGTGATTTCCCATTTAAAATACTTTAATTGATGTTTATAAATTTAAAAATAAAAAATTTACTTTAATTGATTAAAAACTTTTCAGAACAAACATAATTTTTAAGTTAGATTCTTGAAGAAAACTGCAAAACATACACAATTTGTTTTACAATTATCCTAACATTGATTATAAATAACTTTTTACTTTAAACCAAATGATGTCAGAAAGAATATCAATGACTTTTAACTTTTTAGAATATAGATAAGGGTCTTTTCTATGACATTGGTTAAGAATAATTAATATACATTAGATCCTACAAAAATACATAGTTAAGTGTGATATTAAATAAAATTTGACATAATAATCATTATTAATGCAATTTTATTTTCTTTAAAAAACAAAAAATGTTATAAATATTGTATATGTGTATTTAATATTTTATTAATATTCACAAATAAAAGTCAAAAATTAATTAAATAATAAAATAACTATATTTAAATGTTGCTAAAAATTAAATTTAATTAAATATAAGAAAGTTTAAATTGATAGGAAAAACAAAAAAAGATAGTATTAAACATCTAAAAATTAAAAAAAAAACAACATAAGAAAGTACAAATTAACAGAAAAACCAACAAAAAAATTAGTGTTAAACATCTAAAATGTTACAAAAAAAGAAAGAACAATTAAATTGTTAATTTGAGACTTAATTGACTTTTTTTTTCCTTTTAGTAGAAATCTTAAAAATTTCAAAGTCATTGTTTTTGTTATGAAATGTATAGATGTCCATTGAGTTGCTAGCAGTACCTATGATTGATTGCTATTGATGTTATCATTAGTGTTGTAACCAGTGAGTTATATCACTTAGGTTGTCTTTTGTATCTATAAATAGGGACTTCTCCTATTGATAATTACACACAGAAAATCTGTCTCTACTCTCTATGCTCTTTCTCTCCTTTATTTTATAACACGTTATCAACACGAAGGCTATCCAACCGAGTTAGTGGAAATGTTTTCTCTTTAAGGACAATGGTCTATGTACTTCAATCCAGGCTCTTTCTAACCCTTTCCTTATTGACAATTTTGTTTTATATTTTATTTTTTATGATAAAAATTTATTTGACTTTATCAAGTTTCATCTGTCTTATTATTATTATTTTTATTGTGATGTTGATTATTTTAATTATTATCTATATTAGTTTTATAGTTTCATAAATAAAATTTGATTTTATCAATATTTTATGAGCTAGTTTTTTTTTTAAAAAAATTCAAACCTTACAAAATTTGAATTTATGACTTTTGATATTATAAGAAAAAAATTACTTATATTCTTGAGTATTAGAGACTGAAATACATCTAGATGCAATGAGTCTTGATGATGCTCTAAAAGAAAGGGAAGAAAGAAATAAAGCATCTGAGCAATAATTTTCTGTTATAACAATAATATTGTGAAAAAAATTATTTCACAAATATTCTCAAATTATTTATGCCTTCTTATGGCTAAACAAAACACAGAGTTTTTGATGAAAAATCATGAGATCAAATTGATTATGCTTCATTCCAGAAGTAAATGGAGCAACATCCATGAGACTAAATTGGTTATGCTTCATTCCCAGAAGTGAATGCAGCAACATCTGATCCATATTTTTGTGATCATAAAGGAAATTTCAAAGAGAAATATTTTCATCAGAAGTGAAACAATAGTATGAAAATCAGAAAAGAAGAAGATGAAAAAAATGACAAATAATATGAAAATATAATTTATCACTATGGTGGTAAAGACCATTTGGGTCATACTTGTCTTACATAAAAGCATCATAAAAAACAGGAATAAGAACATAGAAACACACTTTGTGTTTATAAAAAATATGGATGTCGCTCATCTTGATATTGTTTTTCTTAGATAAACTAAATGGAAGTATTAAGAACTTTATTTTATAAAATTGCAGAAGAAGTTTTTATGTGATAGGACAAAATATAGTCTTATATATTAAATTATTTTTATTATAATTTAATTGAAGGTGAATTCTCTATGGCATTATTATTATATAAAATATGCATGTTTGATGTTGGTTATCTATAAGTAAGAATCAATTTTTTTTTTATATTATGAGATGTATATGTGAAATGAGTTTATAATGAACATTTATTATCATATATAGTAATTGTTATAAAAGTATGAATGTATAATATTGATAATTTCTAATATTGGATGATGACACATGAATAACATTATTAAACTTGAATTGGTATTATGTAGGGAATATGCATGATAATTGAAAAGTCTTTCCTAAAAAAAATATATACATAATGTCCCATGATAGAAATAGAAATGTTGAATTTCATTAATTGCATATTTTTAATGTTGAATACAAAAAAGTCATCATTTGTGCATTTACATGCACAAATTAAATGAAAAAAAGGATTTGTAGTGCATTAATTAATTGAAATTGAATTAGAGGATGTAACTGAATTTGTATAGTAAATTGATGTAACAAGGAGTAATGAAATAACTTTTAAATAAAAGTAAATAAAATGGACCATGCATTTTTTGGTGCAGAAAATTTAGGTTTTGGAAGGTAATAAATTTGAACTTGATTAGTATTAAAATATAATAGGTAAATTAAGATTGCATTAAATGATATATTAAAATAAAATACATTTTTTTTTGTAAGAATGTGAAGAGTTTTGATATGGATTTGTGGTTCTAATTTTATTATAATATACATATATAAAGATTCAAAGATTTTGTATATGATATTTTATACTTTTAGTTTTATTTGATATTATTTGATAATTTATGACTTGCGAAGTTGATTAATTTTGGACGGTACCTGTAACAAATTGAGGTTATTAATGGATTAGCTGTGAGTACTACACTAAGGCAGTGAAAATACACTCATGATAATCGATTAGGTAAATTCCTAATCCATTAATGACAGTAGAGAACTCTGTATAAAAGTTGTTTTCTGAAATCTATTTTAGTTAGAGAGAAAATTTACAAATCACTGAAATTCATTCTGAGAAACAGCCCTCTGAGAGACACAGAGTTCTTGAGCATTCTGGAAGATCATTCAAGTGAAGATTCAAGGAGATTGATGGTTGATTCTACCTTGATGGGTCTAGCTTGAATCTAGGAGCAAATTGACAAATCTGCACAACATAGGTGTATTCGTTTCTTGTTTATTTTGATTGTATCTCTGATTACAGTTGCTTCATTGTGTGAAATGTAGGCCTAGGTGCAATTGTGTGGATGCATTGCTCCTAGGGGGAGTTCTTGATTGGTAGATCAAGTTCTTGGGTTTTAGGTTCTAGAATTATATAGGTGTTCTTGTAATTTTTGGATCCTAATTGTATTAGTGGAATCCTCCTAAGTGGGTTTACTTAGGAGAAGACTGGACGTAGATTCTTTTTTATTCGAACCAGTATAAACTGTTATGTCTTGGTTTTTCTCTTCTCTTACAATCTTTCTTAATTGCCTTAAACAGTCCATTAACACAGAACTGCGAAATTGATTAATTGGGTTATAAAACTTAAAGACTCTTTCAAGATTCAACTTAAACAAGTGAAAGACTCATTAATCAATTCAGATCCCTTTCTGGGTTGAGCTATTAGACATATCTGTTTTTTAACACATAGTAAATCCCTAGCTCTAATTCCCAGCTAGCCCATCTCTCCGTTTCGGGTGTTAGCAGCATTACCTGTATCTTCAACTGCTCCCGTGTAAAGAATTACACGATCATGCCAAGCACAAATAGAAAGGGTGAGCTCGACAATATAAGAAATCACATAAATTAAATAATATAAAACACCCAATTATATTATCATAATTAGACCTTGGTTACATTCTCAATACTTCCAAGGCTTTTCAAGCTCCAACATAACAACAAAGTTAGCCATGGACTTAGGATTTATGATGCTCACACGAACCTGCTCGCTCGTGGTCATGCCTCTACGAACCTCCTCGCTTGTAGTCCTACTCTACGGACCTGCCCGCCCGTAGTCCAACACATGTGATCCACTAGCTACGTACCTGCCCGCACGCAGCATCTCTCAACTGTGAGCACGGATCATACGAACCTACCTCGCTCGTATCCCCACAGGAGAGTAAGTATGTATGAACCTCCCCGCTCATACCATCACATGTCAACCACCATCCATGAACCTACCCGCTCCTGGCTCAGCATCTCCTGATCCACGTTCTCATCAATGCGTACAAATAATACACACAAACTACATTAAACTCGCTTGGGCTAGAAGCCTTAGCTTAAGCGACCAGGCCTGTCTCGCTTAGGCTAAGTTTTTTCGCCTGAGCGAGCGTGCTAACCTGGTTTATCTGCGAAGTCTCGCTTAGGCGAGTCTCTCCTCGCCTGGGCGAGATCACCCTTCGCCTAACACCAAAAACTCTCGCCTAGGCGACGAGTTAAGCACAACACAAAGTAAAACAAGAGGTCTTGCTTAAGCGATAACCTCTTGCCTGGGCGAAAAGCCTTATCGCCCAAACATCAACCTCCTTGCCTACGTGAGGTGCCCAAAATAGGGTCTCACAACCCTCGATTTCTCGCTTAGGCGAGACGTACGCGCCTAAGCGAGATAACAAGTCGCCCAAAAACCTGGGCACTCTGCCTAAGCGAGTAGCTCGAGCATAAACATGACCACGACTCTGCAACTCTCGCCTGAGCGAGATTAGCAGATTGGTTCACTGTTACGCACACACAAACACACAAACCATGCCAAAACCTCATCTCAAAATTGACAAACAATCCCTTCCATCATTCCAGTATTACGAACCTGTTTTAGACCCAAAATTTGACCCCCCAAATAATGCAATTGAACCATAATCACATACAGTACCAAAAACCCCATTATTTTCATATACTCTTATAACAGAATGCTTATACAACATACATCAGTCAAGGTTCAACCCAATCACATAGAGCATGAAAATTACATGGCAAGGATAAAACTCATTGAGTACAAATGGATTTTTGCGCAAAACAATATTATAAAGAATGATAATTATAAGAAAATCCCTGAAGGATTTAATTTACCCAACAATGTAAATTCTAAAATGGATTATTCAATAAAATTGACCAAGTCCCTTTTATGTATTGAAGCAATCAAGATGTATAATTGTCCTTGTAAGTACTTGTTAAAAGAAAGGTACTTATCATTGTATTTATGTGAAAATATCGAAAAATGAATTTGTCATAATTATTGTTTATGCATATAACATAAACATTGTTAGAACTCCTAATGAGTTCACAAAGGCAATTAATTGCTTAAAGAAAGAATTTGAGATGAAAGATTTTGGAAGTACAAAGTTTTGTTTAAGATTACAAATTGAGTATTTAAATACAAGTGTTTTTGTACATCAAGAGGTTTATATAATGAAGGTGCTTAAAAAGTTCTATATGGACAAGTTATACATTTTTACACTTCAATTGTGAGGTTGTTCGATGTTGATAAATGTCCTTTTATACCTAACAATGATGAAGAACTTCTTGGTTAAGAAATACTATATTTTTAATGTTATAAGAGCACTAATGTTATAAATTTGTTAAGCAAGATATAATTATTCACCTACAATAAGACATTGAATTAGTGTAAAACATATATTTTGTTACCTTAAGGGTACTTTGAATATAGCCTTATTTTCTCCAAATGATTCAAAATCAAATGAGTTATGTAGATTCAAGTTATTTATCTGATCCTCACAACAATTGATCACAAACAAGATATTTCTTCACAAGTTTGGGCTCCGACATCTTAAAGATGAAAGTTTACATGAGGGGGAGAAATAGAAGATGTGATGAATAATATTATCGAAGAATGAAGAATGATGTGCTCTTTTTCCTTAACTAGGTTTTTATCCCAAAGGGTTTTTCCTAGTAAGGTTTTAACGAGGCACGTTCTCTGATCAATGGACACCTAAGGGGGAGTGTTATGAAACGTATAGATGTTCATTGAGTTGCTAGCAGTTACCTATGATTGATTGCTATTGATGTTATCATTAGTATTGTAACCATTGAGTTATATCCCTTGGGTTGTCTTTTGTATCTATAAATAGGGACTTCTCCTATTGATAATTACACACAAAAAATCAGTCTCTACTCTCTATTATCTTTCTCTCCTTTATTTTATAACAGTTTTGTAATAGTAAATTGTTGTCTAAAAATTTAAAAGGATATTTTTGTCTTTATAAAATTTATTATGTGCATTTATACTATTTTAATTACTATATTTAATTATTTCAGCTTTCAATATAAAAATGATGATACCAAAGTACATTTATTATTCCTTAACTAGTGCACTAGTCAACATTTTCCTATAAATAATAGCTATACTACTATCCTTGAATTCAAAACTTCTCACTTTCTCCATAACTAAATGTTTCTTAGCAATTAATATTTTGATCTCTCCATGCACCACCAAATATAAATTCACTATCTACAGGTTCGAAATCAACTATTCTACCAAATCCATGGATACAAAGCACATTAAATATTTCTCCAACCTAATTAATTTAATGTATTATATAACTTATAATTATTATTTATTCATTTATAATTTAACATATCTTTCCAAAACCTCTCAATTTGCCATGGTTCTCATCATCTACCATGTGCATTTTTCAAAAGGTAAGAACCGTATCTCTGCACAAATAAGATTTCAATTTCTTTTTCCTTTTGGTTTCAGGGCTTTTAATCATGAAAACCTTTTTACACCTTCATATCACCAACATAACAGGTTCTCTAATGGCTTTTAGCTTACTACGTGCACTTTTGTTGTAAGGTTCACTTTCTTTTCTGTCTAATTTTAAGGACTTATCCTAAATCTATTGGGCCTAAGGGCTGGTCCATAGGGTGTCCAAGACCCTAAGCTGCCCTAACCATCTCATTCTCTTCACTTTTCAGAAAACAGCCACCTTACTCCTCTTCTCTGAACTTCTCTAGTGCTTTGTTAGGGTTTAGCCACTGATTCTCTTTAAGCTAGGTCAAACCAGTTTTCTATTCCACGTAAGTTAGTTTTAAGCTCATGCTCTTTCTCCATTCAGTTTATTCTTCATGGTTCCAACTAGGGTTTGTCTGGGTGAACTCATTTTAAACTCGTTCCCCTATTTTCCAGCTTCAAATATGTTCTTAGAGCTACCCGTGCTCAACTGTTTGAGAGTCCGAGACCTTGGCTAGCATTTCCTAGGTAAGGGAAGCTATATAAGACCCATGAAATTTAAATAATTAAATAAATAATTATTTAATAAATACGGGTAGGGGACCCTTTATGGCGTTTAATGGAGATTGTTATGATGTGGAAAAGTATTAGCTCAAATGGTTGAGAGTACTTGATTGTGTGAGAGGATTTAGGTTTGAGTACTATGTATGCCATTTACGTATTATTTAATTGTTATTATTCTAATTATGTGCATGACTATGTTGAGTGGTAATAAAACCTTATAATTATAAGAGTTATCACGAAATATAAATTGGTTGAGTGGTTGTGCATTAGGATGACATTGGTTTTGTTATGAGTTCAAACCTTGGTAGAACCAAAGTAAACTTTCTTTTTGCTAAAATTAGTTTTGGCTTGAATGTGAAAGGGCAGAGGAAATCCTAGCTGAATGGTCAGCCAAGTAAGGGCTAAAAAACCATCTCATAATTGTGCTTGAATGGCAATTACCACCATCAATGAGATAATTTTCGTTTTTGGCCATTAATCACCCTTAATACCTAATTAAAAAGTGAATTAAGGGAGAGAAAGAGGGTTTCTGAGGCTGCCATTAGAGAGGACCTTGTGAGGAGCGAAATTCCAGAGAGAAAATTGTGATTCTAGTGTGAAAAGAAGAGTTTTTTTGGAAGGAATCAAAGGGAAGGCATTGGTGCTCAAGTGAAGACTCATAATTCAAACTCTAAGCAAAGGAAATTCCAGGTGAGGGGAGTTTTATCGTTATTTGTATTCTGGGTGAATAATGGCATGATCTATAGGATGAATTGCATGAGTATTATCTGTTTCTGCATGAACTATTGTGTTTTTGGAAAAATTCCAGAAACTGCCTGGCGGGCTATGCATAGCCGCTAGGTGACTCATTTGATTTTCGTGTTTCTGGGTTCCTGTGAGAGGAACCGCCTAGCGGTACATTCTCGACCTCCAGGCGATGCATAGAATTTTTACCCAATTATGGGTTTTTGGATGTAGGGCCTGGCGGTATTGACTGAACCTCCAGGCGACGCGAGCTAATTGGTCATTCTTTTGGTGTTTTCTGGGTGCTGGGTTGAATCTGATCGGAGGGAAAGTTAACCTTACTCTCTAAAGGTTGGGTGTGATGTCAAACAGTGGGAATATTAATGTATTTTCGGGCATAGTCGAATGAAATAGTGTAAGGAGGCTTTAAGATTAATGAATTGCGAATTGTTGCTTAGGGAATCAATTAGCGGAAATTAAATTTGGGTAATTTGGTATTATCAAATGGAAAGAGTAGTATAAATTGGATTGTTAAATAATGGGAAAGCAAAATTGTATTGGAGGAATTGTTGGAGAGAAGAGCTGTGCTGGTGCTGAAAATCGGGGAAAAACTGCTTAGAACAGTATGCACCGCCTAGCGGCACGGGGCTGGCCGCTAGGCGCCATATCAGAGATGTGAGGGGTGCTCTAGTTTGCGAAAAATGTTGTTTTTCGTACTTTTTGTGCAACAACAACCGCCTGACGGTAGTACAGTCCCGCCAGGCGCCACCTTCCACTTCTGGGCGCTAAGCGCCACCACTCTTTTCTGGTTTTTGAAGTTTTCATAAAATTGCATTTCCCGGTTTGTTAACCGTACGATTTAGGTGAAATTTTGACAGGTGGTCCATAACATATGATTCTTCACTTTGAACGGTGGAGATTTTATTTGGAGGTCAGTAGCTAGAGATATACGTTACTCAATATTGCTAATTTTGAGTCTTTAAAATGCATGAATAACCTCTTGATAATTACTAGTAACTTCTAATGAAGCATGATTGGGTTATGTGGTAAGTCTCTATTAATTTGAATGCTCCTTTGGATTAGTCACATGTGGAGAATTGGTTATTGGTGAATGCATGTGTGACATTATTAATTTGCATTGGTGCCAGGATCATGTGCTTAAATTGTTAGAATGTTGCTGCTTATACTTGTTTGAGCATGCGTTATTCATAAGTTAGAATTCAATGCTAGCATGGGTTTAAAGGGGAATAATATATACGAAATGTGAATGGATTGATTTTACTTTGTTCTGGGTGCTTAAAAAACTAGTACTACGCAAGTACTGGTGTAGCGCCTAGTGGTGGTGTTTGACCGCCAGGCGATAGCTACAAAAACCAGTAGATAATTGAAGCGTGTAGCGCTTGGCGATAAGTGTTTTCCCACCATGCGATACTTGTAGAAACAATAGCATCAGAGGCACTTGGCGCCTAGCGTCATGTGTCCCCCGCCAGGCGGTCTGAAAGCCTTTGCGCTTGGCGACTCGTGTGGAGCGCCAAGCGATTTTTTTTTATGAAGCAGACATTGTGTTTTGCTTCCGTTGGATGTGCGTGGTCTACGAGACTTTGGGCGATATCTCAAGGGTCAGATGCTGGAGTATTCCTGGAGTTGTGGCTCAGGATGGAGGGTAATACGAGCATTCTTTGAGTTGTGCCTCCGAATAGCGAGTGTTTCCGCATGTGTTCTACATGTGGTGGCTTGTAGGTTGGACAACAACGATAGCTTGAGATTATCAACCAAAGACGTAGAACATGGATTACATGATGGTGGCCATGTGTGATGAGACGAAAGGATGGAGTTCCTTTAATATGTGTGCTTTGGTTATATAAATTGTTGCATATGTTTATATTCCTTTAGGTCACCCTATCTGCGTGTGTTTGGCGATGATCGTGTACGTGGTACACGAGAGCAAATGATGTTGCAGGTGGTACTGTTGGAGCGTAGAGCCGAAGCGTGGGCTAGTTGGGAAACTTTATGGCAGCATTTTATCATTTTTATGAGTTTTAAGGATTTTCTTGTAATTATTTGAATTACAGAACTTGGCTTTATAATGAGACTGAGTTGATAATGTATTATGTTTAATAAATATTTGGATTGGATTTGTTTTTATCAGTGTAATAAAGTTTTAAATTCCAACGGTTTTTGGGAAACGATTTAAAATAAATGAAGTATTATTATTATGTTTTTGTTTTATTATTTAAATTCATAATATCCAGACGGGATGTTACATTTGGTATCAGAGCAATGGTTTTCAAAAGATTTTTGGGGTCTATGGGGAGTGAGCTTATCGTATTCCGCTTACGAGTTAGTGTGTTAATTCTTTTATGTTAAACCTTTTGTTTGCATAGTCATGAATTAAGTTGTGTGGTTTAATCCAGCTGAAATGTGGCGTGCACAAGCTTTGGCAAACAGGAGAAGGAGGGATAATACTGGGGCTGATGAGATTGCACATGCGATTCATCGGATGGTGGACGCGATGCAGCCTAGTGCAGTGCAACCTAGAGCCATAGTTGCACCTACTCGTCCTGTGACTATGGAAGATTTCATGAGGCACAGGCCAACTAAATTCACTAGCAGGGCCATTCCGGACGAGGCAGATGCATGATTGAGGGAGTGTGAAAAGATATGTCGAGCGCTTGGGTGCACTGATGCACAGAAGTTGACCTTCGTCACATTCCTTCTTGTGGCAGATGCTGAGTACTGGTGGGTGGGGATGCAGCAGCTGATGCAAACCCGCGAAGAGCGAGTAACTTAGGCTAACTTCAGGACATGATTCTTGGAGAAATACTTCCCAAACAATGCCATATATGAGAGGGAAGCGGAGTTCCTTACTTTGCAGTAGGGGACTATGACGGTGCAAGCCTATACTGACAGATTTGAGTACTTAGCGAGGTTCTACTCGCAGACTATCAATGAAGAATGGCGTTGTAGAAAATTCTAGGGCAGTCTGAGCCATGAGTTGCGTCGATTCCTCGTACCCTTGAGGATTCGAGAGTTCCTTGTATTGGTGGAATAAGCAAAGATGGTGGAACAACTAGAAAGGGACCCAAGTCGGGTCATGAGGGCACTTCCTAACAACAGTGGCATCGGCGAAGAATGACAAGAGAAACCCTACACCAGACCTCAACGTGAAGGACGGGGGACAATGAAGTGTTTCGAGTGCGTGGGAGACCATTTTCGGCGAGTTTGTCCGGAACTTTCGAGACCAAAGCCGGAAGAGAAGAAGTGTTAGAATTGTCGCAAGCCAGGTCATTACGCGAAATCTTACCCTGAACGGGGAGGAGTCTGAAGTGCCACGACAACAATAAGGTAAAGTCTGAATTGATTGTTTTTGGAGTAGTAAAGCATGTTATGTTAGTTTGTGTGATGTATGCTCGAAATTTGTTCATACTTTTAAAACTAGGTTGTACTTTTACTCAGAAGACTAGGGAGAGTCGAGTAAAAAATTATATGTTTAACTTTGAATAAAAAGTTCATATATTTCAGACTCTCTATCTTAATTATTAATATAACTACTATTATTATTATCATAACTATAATTCTATCAAATAATCATATTTAATTTTAACATTTTTTTTAAATTTTAATGTTAATATATTAATTTTAATTTATTATCATAACTATTGTTATATTTAGTTCAATTTATTTCTTTAGTTATTAATTCATTTTTTTAATCTTTAATATTAATATTTTTACTACTACTATTATTAATGTAATCATTAGTTATATTGTATTAAAAAACATTTCTTTAATTATTATTACTACTATTATTATTATTCAATCAATCATTATATATTTTAATCAATTATTATTATTATTATTATTATTAATATTGATATTATTTAAAATTATTATTTGAATGTAATATTAAATTAATTTTTAATCATGATGATGTCAAGTTGTTTTAACCATAGAGCTGTTATAAATTATTATTTTTAAATATAATATGTAAATATTTATTAATAATTAGAAACAATGATTTTTAATAGTTAATATTCATATCAATACTTCATTTACGATATTTATTAATCTACTGTACGTATAAGAAAACAATGTATAATTGAAAAGACTTCGTTTACGATATTTACTAATCTACTGTACATATAAGAAAACAATATTAACGAAGGATTATCTTGTTCTTTTTTAAGATTATTGAATATGGTGTGAGTTGATTAAGAAAGCTAAGTAAAATACTCACTGGACATTAAGATAGTAAGCTATCTAGATGTGAAGGTTCCTTTCACAAAGCTCAAGAGAAGAAGATGATGGATTTATTCAAAACAAAAAGGAAATGGAAATCACATAAACCATAGAAAACCAAGAACAATTAAAGGAAGAAGAAAACATAAAATGGAAAGGAAAAGAATGGTACAAATGTGAGAAATACGCCACTACAAGGTTAGGCTAGAAGCCATGGCAACCTTGAAGATGAATGGATGTGTGTCGCCACTTGCTATGCAAGATAAGGCTTAAAAGTATTCACTCCCTAGGGAGGAAACTCTCACAAATGGTTGAGAGACAAGAGTGTTTTTACTTCAAAATGTTCAACCATTTTACATGTCTAGGAGCACCCCTTATATAGAAGAGTTCAGGGGCCTCTAAGCAAATAAAAGATACCTAAGGATGTCTCTACAAAAACCTAACCCTAGCTTCTAGAAACTACGTCAAATAAGGTTACAAAAGGAGACAAAGAAGGTGTCTCATATGTCTCCAAAAAGTGACCAAAGTGTGCTAAAAACAAAGGAGACCAAAGGTACATAGGTACACTTGCTTCATGCCTTTTACTTTATGCTTTATGCCTTTGCTTTACTCTCTCCTCCACATCATTTATGCTCCCCAATCACCATGCGCCACCTAGCATTGCTTTCTTACTCCTAATTATCCTACAAAGCAAATAAATATAGATTAGCATGTTGACTTAAGTTAAGTCAACTATAGTCAACTAGTCAAACCTAATCAAAGGTCAACAAGTCAACTAAAGTTTATTCAACTAAGTCAACTTTGGGAATCAAAAATAACAAACACAAATGAAAGGGATGAAGGATTAATGAACTTCCTTTCTAAACATGCTTAGTCTTCTTAAGCATGTGCCTCCATCCTTGGTTGGGGTCAATCCTTCATCAAATGTATAATTGAAAAGACTGAACTATCCATTGTTACTTCGTTGATATTTGTCCATTTCAATAGTTTTTTTTTGTCATTTTGATGTGGTTTTTTTACCTTTTATACTTTTTGTTTTGAATTTTACCTTTTAAATTTTTTTTAATCTGACAGAACAATGAAATTTCGAAACAATATATAGGTTCTTCTTTGCAGTTTTTGTTTGTGATGGTTTTAAATTTTTTTCCTACTGTTTTGTTTGACGGGAGTACTGTGTATATGTATATGGTATATGTTGTTGGGAAATAAATAAAAGCACACAGGATATTTAACGTTGTTCGGACGTAGTTCGGCACCTCAAAGCCTACATCCACAAACTCAACAATAAGTATTATCACCCAAGTACAATTTTTCTGGCAAAAATTACAAACCTTCTTACAATTTTTTATGGACCAAAATTGCAAACCCCTCATAGTGCAATTTTTGTAGACCAAAATTGCAAACCCTACAGAGTGCAATTTTTCTAGCAAAAATTGCAAACTTTCCAATGACACACAACTACCCAAGTCCCCTCATACACCCAAGAGACCTATTGAGTTTCGGTCACAACTCCAAAACCAACTCTTTACTTTTATAGTATTTTTTTGCTACTCTTTTCTTCATATTACTCGATGTGGGACTTTGGTGAATACCCACTTGAGAACCAACACTAGGTTTATATAAGGAATGGTGATGGTTCAAATTTTCTCAGTCAGTGCTTTTATTACATACTTTAGTAGTCTTAGTGCCTTTGTTTCATTCAATTTTGTAATACACCACCACAACAACATCCAAACTTTCTTTCTTATATATATTTTTTGAATGTAAGTGTTAATATGTAGTGGTGTTTGAATTTGTTTTACGTTGTGGGATAGCTTTGCCAATTTTTTTTTTAAGTAATTGGAACTGTAAAACAAACCCCAAGGCAATGGTCATTATTTTGACTCAAGCCAAATAATATGAATTGTTATCTGAAAAAAAAATTATCATGATGAGTAGATAATATATATGTGTATTCATGCATTAATTTAGGCCATTTTTATTCATTGGTGCATTATTGGACTAATTTCATCATGCATTATCTTGTTTTGGATTATAATTTGGATTTGTGCACTGTTTGTGTAAACAAGTCTAGAGGGAGTTAATGAGACACAAACAGCTTGTTCCACAAGTGCCCGGTGGATTTTTCCACGACTTGTGGATTTGGCTTAAAAAATGTGGGATTCAAAACATCGTGTTCCACAAGTGCTTGGTGGATTTTTCCACGACTTGTGGATTTTTCTTCAAATTGCATGATACAAAACCACGTGTTCCACAAGTGCTTGGTGGACCTTTCTACGACTTGTGGAGTTTGCTTCAGAAGATCAAACGCAAAACAGTAAGTTCCACAGGTGGCCTATGGATTTTTCCACAACCTATGGATATTTCAGTTAGAAATCTAAATATGACGTGGACTGACAAAGATTTAAAGAGAAAAAAAATAAAAGAAAGAGAAAGAGGGGGAAAATGTTAAAGGAGAGAGAAAACCACCTCACCAAAGGGAGAGAATGTGGAAAAGATAAAAGGAGGAGGAATGTTCATGAAAAACTTCTTCTTCCTCAATTTTGTCATTCTCTTTTGGCTAGCGTTTTTTAGTTTTCTTTTTCATGATCCAAAACTAATTTTCTTTTTGTTGGAGGATTGATGTAAGACTCTGAATTGTAGGTTTTACTCTTTACAATTAATGCTTTGTTATTGTTATTCATCTCAGTGCTTTGTTTATGATTTTATTGTTTATTCTATGAGCAATTTCACAATTGGGAAATTAGGGATTGCTTGCGATCATAAATAAGACAAGTTAGGTTATGTCACAATTGGGAAATTGGGCATACCTAATTAGTTTGCAATAGATATGATTATTGATTTTTCATGATTCTATTAAATTTTTGTAAACTGACCTAAGGAATTAGGGGTTCGAATTCAATGAATAGATTTTACCTACTAAGGGATTAGGGGTAAAACAGCTCAAAGTAAAGTCAAGTAGATCATTACATTGCTTGCATCAATTGAAAAAGAGTACAATTCTATAGGAAAGGGTACAAAATCAATCATCTGAAATTCAATGTCAATTACATAATTTTATGCTTGCAAATCTATTGAATCTCATTTGCTCAAAATTACGTAAATTAGGAATCTAATATTCAACGAGTCAATCCTAGAGGACAATATTTTATTACTATGTTAACGATTGGTTCACTTGTCAAACGTTTATCAATCAGCTTCGTATTATGAATCATAGAAAGTTTGGAGAGCTTTGAGGATGAGGAGGACTGAATAAAGTTCTTCAACACTACTACAAGATCATAAAATAAGAGGTTAACTTGAATACGTTTTTGAAAGATATTTTCTTTCACGTCTAAAACATTTGAACTTTTCAAATTTTTTGGATAATGTATTGAAAATTCATTCATAATTTGTGTTATCATTGTTGTTGCCTTTAAGGCAACAAAACCAAAAGTTCTTTTTTTTTGTTCATAATTATGAAAAAAATTGGAGAATATAATGGCAAAGTATATGAAAAAGATAGAATTACTTTAGTATATTCAATTCTATCTTTTTCGATATTTGGGAATGCAATTTAATAGAATTTTAAAATAAGTTTCATATTTGACTTGTTGAGATTACTGTAGGAGCTATTTAGAGACTTATTCGACATAGTAAAGCCCTGATGACATACTCACATATTACGTGTTTATCATTTCAGTTTATATCCACCCTGATAAGTACGTATGGAAGAGGAAATTAGAGAAAGCAATGAAAAAATTGTAACAACAAGATTGAAAAGAAAAAGGGTTAAGTATGTTTTTAGTCCCTAAACTTTGATTCAAAATTGGAATTCGTCCCTGTCCAAAACTTCAATATATTTTGGTCCCTAAACTTTAAAAATGAATGAATATAGTCCTTTTAACTCAATTACGTTAA